>ENA-OQKV01000010-OQKV01000010.1-human-gut-metagenome-genome-assembly--contig:-NODE-10-length-74379-cov-6.306780_pt1 | contig 74379 bp, 83 predicted proteins | sample MGYA00242655_ERZ504811 | MGnify/ENA primary metagenome ERZ504811 (study PRJEB26092, sample SAMD00036406) | human gut metagenome | host: Homo sapiens | study: EMG produced TPA metagenomics assembly of...
TTCTTTGCTGCAACTTCTTCTTTAAATCTGTTCTATAAACTCTTCCAGACCACACTGACCTTCATCTCCGGCAAATCTGCTTCTTACAGATACTTTGCCCTCTTCCTCTTCTTTGGCACCAACAACCAGCATATAAGGAATCTTCTGAAGTCTTGCCTCACGGATCTTATAACCGATCTTTTCCGCACGTGTATCAATCTCTGCACGGATACCTGCTGCATTTAATGTCTCCAGTACTTTCTGACCGTATTCCAGATGTTTATCTGAGATTGGAAGCACCTTAACCTGTACCGGTGCAAGCCATGTAGGGAATGCTCCCGCAAAATGTTCGATCAGGATTCCGATAAATCTCTCGATAGATCCAAATGCTACACGGTGGATCATGATCGGACGGTGTTTCTCTCCGTCTGCACCTGTATATTCCAGTTCAAATCTCTGTGGAAGCTGCATATCAAGCTGGATCGTTCCGCACTGCCATGTTCTTCCGATAGAGTCTGTCAGATGGAAATCAATCTTTGGTCCGTAGAATGCTCCGTCTCCTTCATTTACCACATAGTCAAGACCAAGGTCATTCAGTGCGCCGCGAAGACCTTCTGTTGCAAGTTCCCAATCTTCGTCGCTTCCCATGCTGTCTTCCGGACGTGTAGAAAGTTCTACATGATATTTGAATCCGAACAGCTGATATACTTCATCGATCAGCGCTACAACACCTTTGATCTCATCACGAATCTGTTCCGGCATCATAAAGATATGTGCATCATCCTGTGTGAAACAGCGCACACGCATCAGACCATGTAATTGTCCTGATTTTTCATGACGGTGAACCAGTCCGAGCTCTCCGACACGAAGCGGAAGATCTTTATATGAACGTGGCTCAGCTTTGTATACAAGCATTCCGCCCGGACAGTTCATAGGCTTGATCGCAAAGTCTTCTCCGTCAATCTGTGTTGTATACATATTTTCTTTATAGTGATCCCAGTGACCGGATGTCTCCCAGAGGTGTCTGCTTAAGATCACCGGGGTAGATACTTCTACATAACCTGCTTTTTTGTGCAATTCTCGCCAGTAATCAAGTAATGTATTCTTAAGTACCATTCCCTTTGGAAGGAAGAACGGGAATCCCGGACCTTCTTCACACATCATGAAAAGTCCAAGTTCTTTGCCGAGTTTTCTGTGGTCACGTTTTTTTGCTTCCTCAAGCATTGTCAGATATTCATCTAACTGTGCCTTCTTAGGATAAGAGATACCGTAGATTCTTGTGAGCATCTTATTCTTCTCGCTGCCTCTCCAGTAAGCACCTGCAAGGCTTGTAAGCTTGAATGCTTTTACCGGCTTTGTTGTCATCAGGTGTGGTCCGGCACATAAATCAACGAATTCTCCCTGCTGATAAAAGCTGATCTCTTCTCCTTCCGGAAGGTCTTCGATCAATTCAACTTTATATGGTTCATCTTTTTCTTTGAAATATGCGATTGCATCTTCTCTTGTCTTTGTAAATCGTTCGATCGGAAGAGCTTCTTTGACGATCTTTTTCATCTCTTTTTCAATCTTTTCAAGATCTTCTGCTGCGAATGGTGTCTCACGGTCTACATCATAGTAGAATCCATTCTCGATCGACGGTCCGATTGCAAGCTTTGTATCCGGATACAGACGTTTGATTGCCTGTGCCATAATATGGGATGTGGTATGCCAGAAAGCACCCTTTCCTTCTTCGTTATCAAATGTAAGGATCTCCAGTTCACAATCTTCATCCACAACATGTCTGAGATCTACTACTTCACCATTTACTCTTGCGGAAGTTGCCACTCTTGCCAGACCTTCGCTGATATCTTTTGTAATATCCAGCACTGACATACTTCCTTCATACTCTTTGAAAGATCCATCTTTTAATGTGATTTTCATAATTATCATGTCCTCTCTTTTGTTTTTTATATAGTGATAAAAAAAGTCCCTTACAGGCAATTGCTGTAAGGGACGAATTATCTCGCGGTTCCACCCTGTTTGAACTGACACTTCAGATTCTCTATCTTCAAGACTTCTTATGTCAGAACCTCTTAATTATGACGATAACGGAATCACCGGACTGTTTTTCAGCCACTCAGAGGTAGTTTTCAGAAGGTTCCAAAATAAGAAGCTTTCAGCCTGCGGCTTCTCTCTCTGGTATTTCTTTCCCAGCTTACTCTTCTCTTCAACGTGTTTTCATACGCTCTCATTATAACACGCGGTTTTACTTTGTCAATATTTTTTCACCCACAGTTTCCAGACTAAAAATGTCAATATTAAATGCGACACTTTTTTAAATTTTTTCTATCCTATTTTTCTTACCTCTTCCGTGAATAATTCCCCTGCTGTCCTATATTCATGTATCCGGCGTGGGTAGTTGTTTATCCAGTTTTCTATATTCTGTATCTCTTCGTCAGTCTTGCTGTCAAAGTTTTCCCCTTTTGGTATCTTCCGGCGCACCAGTTTATTTGTAACCTCATTTGTCCCACGTTCCCAACTGCTATACGGGTGGCAATAATATAGCTTTGTTCGTTGCTCTCCCTCATTCAATATAGAGCGCTCCAATTCCTCGCAATATGCAAACTCGCTGCCGTTGTCTACTGTTATCGTCTTAAATACTTGCTTAAATAGTTCTCCCCATTTTCTCTCTAATCTGTCTACTGCGCTTACCACCTCTGCTGCCGTGTGTGCTGGTAGTTTAAAAATAATTTCCGCTCTTGTTTTTCTCTCTGTCAACACAAGCAGGCTGTTTTTTGATTTCCCCCGTTTACCTATTACGCTGTCCATTTCCCAATGTCCAAACTCCTGCCGCTCTTTTACTTCGTCTGGGCGCTTTTCAATGCTTGTGCCTGCTGCCGCTCTGGTCTGTTGCTTATTCACTTTGTTATATTTCCGCTTTTGGTTTTTCTTCACTGGCAGATTTTTATTTGTCAGCCTTAAAAATATCCCCTTATCAATATAACTGTAAAGAGTTGTTACGCATATCGTTGTTTTAAACTCCCCCTCTTTTCCCTGCGCCTTAATTTCCCCCAGCACTGCTGCCGGGCTGTAATCTTCGTTTATTATTTTATCCTCTATATAGTTTGCAAGTTTTATGTCATTCCCTATTTTGAGTATCCCGCCCTTGCTTTTCAGATTTTCCCTATACTTATCGTCGGCAATATCCGGGCTGTATCGTTCCTCTGTGGTAAGGTCTGAATTAAGCGCCGTAAATATCCCCCGCTTTACTTCTCTGTATATCGTGCTGCGGTGTACGTGCAGTAGGTCTGCAATTTCCTTTATGCTGTGTCCTGCCTTTAATAGCGCCTCTATTTTTATCCTATCTGCCTTTGTCAGATGCTTAAAGCCCTTTGCCATTTTCTCTACCTCTCTTTTGTTCTATATACGATTAAAAGCCGCAAACTCTTTTACAAGTCTGCGGCTTATGCCTTTTTCTATTGTATACTTTTTGCCGTAGTTTTCCATTGCTATTTTAATCCTAACATTTCATCAGCAGAAACATTAAGCTCTCTACAGATTTTTGCAAACACTTCTAGCGTTGGCGTGCGTTCTCCATTTTCCCAGCGGCTAATATCCTTTTGATATACTTGCAGGCGTTCCGCAAGTTCTTTTTGAGAAACGCCCGCCGCTTTCCTTGCTTTTCTAATATTTTCTCCTATCATGCTTTACCTCTTTTCTCTTTCGCTCTCATTGCCAGCGCTACCAGCAGCTTTACCAGTCCTACGGCTACTAAAAATATGCCTAACTTCAAAATCATGCTCTTTACTCGGCTTTGGGTTTATGATATATTTTAAGTAGGTGGTGGGCTTTCGCCCACCGGATACTTAATTTAATAGCTTATCTATTATAATAAGTATCGTTCCTACGATTAAGTCTATCAGTGCATTGACTGCCAAATCTTGCCACTTGATAGGCTTTTTCTTATGTTTCTTTTTCTTACCCATTGTGCCGTTTCTCCTTTCTAACGCTTTGCGTTTATTTGCTCTTTTCTCCTTTCCATGTTTTTATTATATACCCGTTTGGGTATATTGTCAATACTTTTTCAGCAATTATCAAAAAAATAAGGGCATGCCGCACATAAACCGACACGCCCAAACACTTATACCAGCTTTGTGCAGTAATCAAGACTTACCCAGCCAGCGCCGCTTTTCAGCTTGCCCCAGCCTGCCGTACTTCCCTTTCCTGCCTTTTCTTCCACAATCGTAAATACACCTCTGCCCGTATATTCTCCCGTTACTGCGTAACCTGTGCCCGCTCCCGTTCTTATTCTAAGGTCGTCAATGTCAATCTGCACTTTATACGGCACTTTCTTTGTTGTCTGCTTGCTATATACAGCTTTTCCGTTCCAGTCATAGACTGTATAGCCCGCTTTGCAGGCATTCTTTGCGTTTTCCAACTCTTCAAACGCTCCCAGCTGGCTTGCTGCATCTTTCCAGCTCTTGCGCACACGGTACAGCTTTTTAATGGTGGCGTTATTGCTATTCCCTACATACTTTTTATAGTATCCGTCGCCATATCCTGCCCGCTGTTTCTTTACGTTTTCGCTCTGGTCTGCTGGCTTTTCGTACCCGGTAAGTACCGCATCAGACGCAGCACGTACAGACGTTGCGCTTTTTAGGGTATCCATAACAGACTTGTACCCCTGCAATTCTTCCCACAAAAAAGCAAGCTGCATAGCAAGGTTTCCAATAGATACGCCTGCTGCTTTTGCATAATCAAAAAGCGCCTGCTTTCTGGTGTAAAACGTCCACTGTGCCAGCCCATAGCCTGCGCTGTCGTTTACAAAATTACCGTAGCTGCCAGCGTCTACCGCTTTTGTATACTCTTCGTCCCCCATTCCCAGCTTATTATTATAGGTATTCTGTAAATTGCACGGGTTAAGCCCGCTTTCTGCAAACAGATTCCCCATTAAGCCAGCCACCGCATAGGCATTTAACCCTTTTTTCGTGAAAAAGTCCCAGATTTCTTTTTCTTGTACATTCCCAGTATCCGGCTTGCTTTCGCTTGTTTTCGGATATACCGCTTTGCCGTTCCAGTCGTAGACTGTATACCCCGCTTTGCACGCTTTCTTTGCGTTTTCCAGCTCTTCAAACGCTCCCAGCTGGCTTGCTGCATCTTCCCAGCTCTTACGCACCCGGTACAGCTTTTCTGTAGTCGGCGCTGCTGCTCCCCCGCTGATTTTCTTTCTAAATTCGTCCCATGTATGCGCTGTTGTATTATATACATACGGGTTCGGGCAAATCTTACCCGTAACGTCATAATGCCGGATAACATTAGACGCAGGCACATTGTACTTATCCATTAAATACCGTGTTAGTTCTGCCGCAGCCTCTACTGTTGCGTCCTCAAAATACCAGTCTTTATCTGTTGCGCCCATGCTGGCTGTATTTCTCTTTCTTACGCAAAGCTCAATACCGATACTGTTAGCGTTTCTGCACTCCCCATGCTTATAGCTGCTCGCCCCGCAGTGCCACGCTATATTAGCGTCCTCTACGCTCTGCCATATCTCCCCGTCAAACCCTACAAAATAATGAGCAGAGGCGTTGCGGTTTCCCCCGGCATAATACTGGCAATTTTCCTTTGCGCCGCCCAATGCGCCTACGTAATGAATTACAATGTATTTAATGCGTGAAATACTTCCCGGATTATGATTGTATCCGCTTATCAGTCTGTTTATTTTCTTCATACTCTTTATGCCCTTTCTGAATTAAAATAAGCGCCTGCGGTTTCCCGCAAGCGCTCCGTGCTGCTCTGCCTTACTCTTCTGTTACTTCTCCCTCTTCAAGTCCAATATTTGCACTGTCTGTAAGTCCCTCTCCAATGATATAAGCTACTACAGACGCTCCCGCCATAATCAGCGCTGTTACCTGCGTTGCGGTATTTTCTGCGCCGCCAGTTGCTACAATCATCATGGAAACAAACGATGCTACCGCCGTCCACAATTTTCTACTTGTCAACTTCCTTACCCAATCAATTTTTTTCATAATACTTTGTCCTTTCTTTACATATTCTGGGCTATCATATAAATAAGCCCCGTTGCCAATGCCCCCGCTACCAGTCCTACGACGGTATCAACAGCTTTTTTCTTTACTGCGTTCCATGCGTTCCCCGGTTCTTCCTCTAACCGTTTGATACGCTCGCTTTGTTCTTTCTGCTCTGATAGCATATCCTGCATCTGTATCACTAACTTTTCAATAGATGCAGTTAGCTTATGTATTGCTTTTGTGTCCTCTTCGATAACGGCAATACGTTTATTCTGTCTGTCGTCCTCATCTCTAATACGTTCCAGCTCTACCAGCAGCGCCTCATTTCCGCTTACCCGTATTCTGTCCCGGTTTCTCCACCATTTCCCCACAACCTTGCTGCCCTTTCTTTTAATTCTCCTGCATCATAGCCCGCTGCCTGCTCCCATTGCTCCAACGTTTCCACCAGTTCCACAATCAACGCACTTTGCTGCTGTATGATTTCCTGCTGTTCTTCCAGCGTCTTTAGTAAGGCGTTTCCTGCCATTTATGAAATGTTGCCCCCTTTCTCTTCTGCTGCCTGCGCCAGCATGATTATTTTCTTTCGTAAGTTGTAGCTGTCGGCGTGTCCTGCGTGTCCCGTCCAGCTCTGTATACTCTTTTGTAACTGCTCTTTTGTAATCTTTCCTCTTTCGTATTTCTTAATGGTTTTCTTGATACGCTTAATGCTATCCGGTCGTACTTTCCTATGTGTTGCCCGGTGTTTGTATCCAACAAAATCTATTCCGTTCTTTGCGGCTAAAATCGTTGTCTTAGGGTTCAGCTCTAACCGCAGCTCGTCCCTTAAAAATCTTTCAATTTCTGCCAGCCAGTACCGCAGCTTTTCCTTGTCTGGGCTAAGTATTATAAAATCGTCCATATACCGCACATACATACCAACGCCCAGCGTATGCTTTGCGTACTGGTCTAACTTATTGAGATAAATATTAGCAAACAGCTGGCTTGTAAGGTTTCCTACTGGTATCCCTACGCCGTCCGGCATCTGCCCGTTATGGTCTATTATCCGCTCTATCAATACAAGCGCTTGCTTGTCCTTGATAATATTTCTGATTTCTGCCTTAAGTATCTCATGCGTGATACTCTGGAAATAGTGGTGTATGTCCGCTTTGATTGCGTATAGTGGCTGGTCTTTATGGTACTTGTCCCAGTCGTATAGCCAGCATTGCAGCGCATCAGAGGCAGCGTGCATACCTTTGTCTTTCCGGCAGGCGTAAGAATGGGAAATAAACCGTTTGTTAAAAATAGGCTCTAACACATTGTTTATAGCGTGCTGCACCACTCTGTCATAGAATGGCAGCGCCATTATCTGCCTCTCTTTCGGCTCATATACTTTAAAATACCGATACTCTCCCGGCTCATAGGCAAGCCCTAAAATGTCATTGCGTACCCGGTCTAAATTTTCCTCTTTGTCTTTGGTAAATATCAGTACGTCTTTTCTGTACCTCTTACATTTTCTCGCCTTATTATAGGCTTTCTGTACGTTCCCGCAATCTGCCATAGCCCCAATAAGCGTAATTGTTTTTCCGTCCCGGTCTTTTGTATATCCTATCCTCTTCATTAAAAAGCTCCTGCCTTTCGCCGCAGCTACTAACCAGCAGCCCTACTTTTTCTCTTTGCCTTGCGGCGGGACAGCCACTCTGACTATAGACTATTAAGCATCTGCCTAATATAAAGTCCTTGCCAGCATTTCGTAAAACACTGCGCCTAAAATGCTCTCACTAAGTCACACGCCCCACGCACGCCGATATTCGTGTTGACATTCCACGGGTAATTGTTGCAATTCACGGCACGTGCGCCCGCATTAACGCCATTGTTCCAGTTGCCGCCCGCTATCAGCGCTGCCAAAGGGCTGTAGTAAGCAGCTGCCCCATATTTACGCTACTTTGTAGCCTTTACCTCTTCTATAATCTCTGCCAGCATTACGCCCAGCTCCTTTAGTTTCCTACAGCTTACGCCGTAATGCTGGGCGTTCATTGCGCTATATCCTAAGTCATTTGCCAGCCGCAGCAATTCCTTACTTTGCTGCAATGCTGTATCTGCTGCATATAGGTGGCTTTTCGTCGCCGTTTTCTGCCACTTGATAACGTCTTGCAGCATTTCCAGTATTGCGTTTCTGGTCGCTGTCTGTAGGCTGAATTTTTCATACTTCGGATATTTGCTTAGCAATGGATAAATGTATAGCAGAAAATCATATATTTTCTGGTGTAGTCTGTCGCTTTTATCTCTGGTCGTCATTTCTCAACCCTCTTGTAGCGGCTGGGCTTTCGCCCGCCGTCTACAGACTGTCACACGCCCCACGCACGCCGATACTCGCGTAGACATCCCACGGGTAATAGTTGCAACCCACGGCACGAGCGCCCGCATTAACGCCATCGCCCCAGCGGCCGCCCGCTATCAGCGCTGCCAAAGAATAAGCGTAATACTGATAGATATTACCAACGTCGTACTTTGTACCCTCATCACGTAACGGGCTTTTTAAGTCCCAGCCCCAGCCCTCGCTTGCATGGTAATCTTTATTTGTTACGTGTTCTGCTCTGGTAATCAAATCGTTAAGCCATTCCCATACACGCCCTACGGCATCTACACAGCCCACGGCAGAAACTGCATTTACTACGCTGCCTGTTACTCCACGCTGTGTATTTGAGCTTGCACTCCATGCGTTTGTATTATTCTCTGCCAATCCCTGCGGGCTGCCAAAAGCATAGGCGCAAAACTCGCTGTAATCCGGCATACGCTTGCCGCTCTTCATCAGCCTTTCTGTAAATCTGTACCAGTTCATGCCCTCTGTGCCAGTCATAGGCGCACAATTATACTCTGATTTTAAGCCCTCTGCCCCGTCGTCTGAATTAAGGTAAATGTCTACCCATGTGCCACCGCCTAAATATACCATTCCCTCCGGGTTGCATTTTGGGCGGTGTCCCATAGTCCATACGCTGCGTGGTACAATCCCGTTGCTTACTGCACTTTCCCAGCCAGTACCGAAAAGCGCACCGCTGCTGTTTACTGGCTGTAAGTTGCTGTTTACCTTACGGCAGCGTCCATAATGAAAACCGCCAATTTTACGGCTGTTGCTTGCGTTCCAGCCGCTCGGATATGTAGAGTTAAGGGAAATAACATACTGCTCGTCCTGCGCATCTACCCTGCTGTCGCAGATATACACATAGTAATCATTTCCAACGGCAAACGTTGCCCCAGCATCCAGATTAGCCGCCGTAAGTTTCGTTTCTGCGGTCTTAAAGATGCCTGCGCCGCCTACAGCAATTACGCAGCCGCTCTCTACTGTCAGCTCGTCTGCGCCGCTTGCACGCAGATACTCTCTTGTCGGCGCTACAATGTCGCTGATTGTTGCCATTTTATTTACATTCAAAAGCGCCCTGCGGTCTGTTTTTGTTACGTCGTCCACCAATAATCTACTCATACTGTTTTAAAACTCCTTTCAGTGCCTTAATATCGTCTGCTGTCATTCCTGCTACCATTGCTGCCGTTTCCAGCGCAATTACACCGCCTGCCGCCTCTACGCCCTTAGACAGCGTTAATACGGTTCTGTCGTTCCCGTTTTCTTCCATTTCCCTTGCTTTTTCGCTCTGAATATGCGTAACTGCCGTTACCGTCCCGGTCACGCCGTCCGCATCAAATACCATGCCCTCTGCCGCCTCTGCGCAGTAATAAATTGTTACCGCCTTTTTCTCCGGCGCAGTTTCTACTACGGCGCACTGGATATACCTTTGTTTTTCCAGACTTTCAATTTTTCTTTCTAAGTCCGCTGCGTCCAGTTCCCCAGCTGCTACCATTGCAAGGCAGTTGTAATAGTCCTCTTTTGTCTTTAATGTTTTTGGGAATCCTTTCATAATATCCGCCTTTCCTAAAATGTATTTGCAAGATAGGAATTACCAATATAGGCAACTCCTAATACTGCCGTTTCCTCTGTTCTTTCGTAATGCTGGCTCAACCACGCTGCGCCCATATAGCACAAGCCTAATACTGCATCATGGTTATAATTGATACCCCAGCCGCTTTCTACCGCAGTAAGCCTCTTGTCAAGCTCTGTCAACGCCTCTTTTGTTTCCTTGCTGCTTTCCTCTGCCTGCTGCCGCAGCCCGTCTATCGTTTCTGCCAGTTCTTCAATTTGCAGTTGCAGGCTGCCTGCAATATCTTCCCCCAGCTTGTCCTTGATGCCCTCAAACCATGTGTTAAACTCGGTTTCTGCCTCTGTCTGGAAAAGCTGAATTTTTGCCATAAATTCCGTATAGGCTTTTAAAAGTTCCTCGTCCCATTTGTCTAAGGTACTCTCAAAATTTGTATAGCGCTCGTTAAACTTGTTCTCATATTCTGCAAATAAGCTCTCTGTCTTGCTTACGTACTGCTCATATACCCCGGCAATTTCCTTAAGGTACTTTTCCATATTCTGCTTATATACGCTAAACTCGTCCATTACCGCTGCGCTGTATGTCTTAAAGAAGTCGTCAAACTGTTTTGTCAGCACGCTTGCATCTATTTCTTCCACTGTCCCAGTCACAATACCGCACACGCTGCTATTAAATCTCTGGTCTGTAATATCTTTGGTCTGTATTTTTGTAACGCCTTTCCCTATGTAAATATCCGCAAGCGCCAGCTCCCATATTTCCGTACTGCGTGTTACCGCTGTCGGCTGTGGCTTTGCAGACGGCGTGCCTTTCAGTACCGCTATGTAAATATCACGCTGCGGCAAGTCCCAGCGCACTACTACTCTGTCTACACGGTTTAACGCGCCCTCTGCCATGTCAAGCCTTATACCGTGGCTGGCTGGGTTTCTAAAGGCGTATCCGTTAATAAACGCAAAACCCGTATTTACCTTTATTTCCATACCGTTATAAGCAATCACTTGCAGCCCGTCGCTCGGTTTTGGGAAAATTCCATTTGCTATAAACGTGGCAAAATACCACGCCCAATCCTCGGCTTTGTATGCCCTGTCATACTTTTCCCCGTCATATATGGCGTTGAATGGTAAACAATTTGCCATTGTCCTTACCTCACTTTCCTAATTTTATCCACCAGAGTAGGCAGGCTTTCCCCAAATGTTGCCTCTATTTCCTCTGTACCTTTTTGGTAAATCTCTTTTACCTCGGTTATCCGTGCATCTATCTGTATACCCCATTTTTCCTCTTTGCAAGTAATTCTGTCCCCTAAGTCAAAATCAACCTTAAACTTTAGGTTTGAGTTTGTGTTAATAGTCGATACAAAATTGATGTTTTTCCCGTATCCCTCTAACTCCGTTTCTCCCCTCGTCTTGAGCATCTGCAAATATGTACTAAGCGGTATCGTTACCTCTGTTTCCCCACTCTTGTATTTTCGTGCAATGTCTGTGGCATCACAAAAAACCTCGTCCAGTTCTATGCCCGTCGCTCCCTCTCCGTCCACGGTTACAATAGGCTGGCTGCCGCTGTCGTCTGCTGCTCCCTGCACATAAATATAGTTGCCGCAGTTTTCTATACTGGCTGTATATTCCTGCTCATTTACATTGTCAAAATCTCTGGAAAATATGCATGGCGTGTTGCCCTCGTCGTTTTTCGCTGTAAGGTCTTTGCCCTTATACAGATAAAAGCCGTATTTCTTCTCTCTTTCGTTTATCAGAATGTCATAGCCCAGTTTTCCAGCCTGCGCCCGTGCTTTTACTTCTGTCCCCAGATTGGCGCACACTTGGTTAGAATACTCCACTTGACTGCCTGCTATGGTTTCCTGCGCCAATGTTTCAAACTGCTTAAACCGCCTTTTCTCCGTTGCTCCGCTGCCGCAGTTTTTCGTTACCATAGCATTTATTAAACTCTGGTTTGTGGCTGTTGCCACTATCTGCGGATATATACAGCGTTTCCCCAGCCAGCGGCTCAATGTAAAGCCCTGCGCCTCTATCTGCTCTAACCCGTTCTCGTCTTTCGTAATATGCACGTAGGTAATCTGTGCCGCCCTGCGCCATACACCGCCGTTTGCGTCTGTAATCTCCGTCTTACCGTCATGCTTTACAATAACATTGCCCTCTACCAGCAGCTTACTGTTATTGTCCGTAATCGGCGCAAGCAGGCTAAATGTTCCCACATCAAAATATTTTATGCACCACAAAAGGCTTGCCAACTCGTCAATTACTCCCAGCGGCTCTATCGTTTTATCAAATATTCTAAGCTCCATACCTATACCCCCAGATATTCCTTGTTGTAGAAAATGGAAACTTCCATAGAATTTACGCCGCTTTCCGCATCATAACGAAAATTGTTGTCCCCTATGGCAAGCTGCATATAAGTGCTGTCTACGTCCACATATCGGAAATAATTTGTTTCTACCCCGTCCCGTATCAGCTTTGCACCTTTGCTACCATATTTTGTGCTTACTTCTATCGTGTCCCCGGTCTGCATTGTGGCGTTGATTTTAATAAATTCCCCAGTATCCACATTCAATAGAATAGGGTTCTTTACTGTCCCCAAAGCCACAAAGCGCACCCGCATACCAGTGGATACGTCGCCCTCATTGTAGCAATCTACAATCACGCTTTCCGCTCGGTATCCGTAAATCATGCTCTTAGGATTATCCTTTTCAATCACGCACGGAAAATGCCACGCCGCTACCCAGCTTGCTATATCTTCCTTTGTTTCTTCAACTTCCCGCCAGAACGGGTTAAGGCAGTCAAGCGGTATAGAAAACTCCAACAGCACGTTTTTTCGCTCTATCTTCGGTTCTCCATGCAGGCGGCAGTTTATTACACGCTTAAAGCTGCCAAACTCATAAGAAAGCGTACCGTCAAGCTCCGGGTTCAATACCTTAAGCAGCTGGCGGCGCAGTTCGTATGCCTGCGCCTTGTCCCTTGTGTTGATATGCCCCAGTATATCAATGTCCCGTGCCTCGATACGCTGCCCTACGTATGTGTCGCCATGCTGCCCCATACCGTTTGTGCTGTATACCACATTTGTAACGCCTGCTATTCCCTCTACGTCCTTGCTTACGTTGCAGTGGTACACGCTTTCTGTGCTAAGCTCTATGCTCTCGCCTCTTTCATTTGTATAAGTCAGTTTTTCGTATTCCATAGGCTACACCGTCCTTGCTATCATCTTAAACTGCCTTGCAGCCTCTTTCTGCTGCTTTGCATAGTCTGTGGTATTTGCGTAAATATTCTGGATAACAGTAAAACCGCCACTAGCTGCGCCGCCTCTTGGTCTTGGTTTTGGCTTGTCCCCGTCGTCGTCAAAATCAATGTCTTTTCTTACATCAACCTTTACGCCAGTATCAAACTCTCTCGGTATACTCTTCTCAATCATTCTGTTTACGTTGTTCATTTCATCAGAAAAGCCTACGCCAATACCCTGCGCCATGAATTTACCCACCTCGTCACGAAACTTTTTTGACGGGCTTTCAATTCCTAAAGCGTCCTTTGCTGCATCAAGCAGACTGCTTGCAAGGTTTGAAACTTTATTTTTCAGCCAATCCCAGCCAGAGCTTATGCCGTTCCAGATACCACTTACAATGTTGCTGCCAATATCCGCAAATGTACTGCCGATATTTGAAAATACGTTTGTGATGCCATTAAGCACCATATTCATACCCTCTACGGCTTTATTTTTTACCTCTGTACCCCACTGGGCTACTTTTGAAATTGCGCCGGATATGCTGTTATAGATTTTTTCCGGCACTTGTGTAACCACATTTACAATACCAGTTACCATGTTGCTCATTACCTCACGGGCTTTTGAAAGCATATTGCTGCCCCATGTGGCTACTTTTGTAACTGCTCCTATAATGCAGTTCCATATTTTTTCTGGTGTCTGGGTTACTATTGTCACAATTCCCGTAAGCATGGTATTCATTACCTCTTTGGCTTTGCTTACCATGTTTGCGCCCCATGTGGCTACTTTTGTAACTGCTCCTATAATGCTATTCCAGATTTTCTGCGGTAGCTCCTTAACAATGGTAATAACCTTTGTTACAAATTCTGTAATCACGTTGCCGCCTTTTGCCTGCATACGTGCGCCCCACTCGGCTATTTTGTTTATGCCGTCCGCTATTGCTCCCGCAATCTGTCCCGGCAGCTCTACCAATTTTCCTATAATGGTACTTACTAACTTTGCTGCTGCATCTGCAATTTTCGGCAGTCCCTCAATCAGTCCCGTTACAACAGCTACGATAATCTGTGGCATTGCTTCAATCAAAAGCGGGATTGCGTTAATAATTCCGTCTACCAGCGCTACCACAATCTCTGCGGCATTTTCCAGAATGAGCGGGATACCCTCAACCAGCGCATTTATGATAGCCGTTATAATCTGCGGCAATCGTTCGATAATCACGGGCAGCGCTGCTATAATACCGTCTGCAAGCCCAGTTACAAGCTGTATCGCTGCATCAATCAGCATAGGCACATTGTTTACCAGAGTTTCCACGATTGTAAGCACTGCATCTATCACACTTGGTATCAGCTCCGGCAACGCCTGCCCCAGCCCCTCTGCCAGTCCTGCAATAATCTGTACCGCTCCCTCTGCTATATCTGGTATCAGTTCTACAATACCGTCAATCAGCGTTGTTACGATTTCTACGGCACTCTCTGTCAGAGTAGGAATAGCTGTTATAATACCGTCCACAAAAGACGTTATCATATCTACCCCAGCCTGCACGATTGTAGGCGCACTGCTTACAATTCCGTCTGCCAGCCCGGTTACAAGCTCCACGGCAAACGTGGTAATCTGCGGCAGCATATCAGAAAGCCCGCTTACCATATTTGCCAGAGCGTCGCCAAAACTCTGCGCCATTTTCCCCATATCCCCGCCTGCTGCGGCTGCTCCCTGCTGCAATTCATTTGCAAACTGGCTGAAAATCGGCAACGCCTGCTCTCCGATAGGCATAATAAAGCTGGTCTGCAATATCCTGCCTGCCCCCTGCATAGCCTCGCCGAATGTATCATACTTAACGGCGTTAATCTGCCCCATTGCGTCCGTGGTCTTGCTTATCTGTCCCTCAACGTCCATAAGGGAAGTGCAGGCATCTGCTCCCATATCTTCCCACATAGTACCCATAAGTCCTACGCCTGCGGTATACTGTAGGCTTTCGTCGTCGCAATTCTTCAGCGCCTCGCTTATCTGGTTCATTGCCTCTTTTGCGCTGTCGCCCCCGGCTTGGAATTTCCCCACCATTTCATCTGCGTTCAGCCCCAGACTTGTAAGGTATTCGTTTGCCGTTCCGTCATTCATTCGTATGCTAAACTCTTTGAAAGCGTCGCCCATTTTGTCAATGCTCCACACGCCCTCATTTGCCCCATTCTGGATAGAGTTAAACATATCCTCGGCGCTTAGCCCTGCCTGCGCATACTGGTTACTGTATTCGTTGATAACGTCCAGCAAGTCCCCGTTCTGGTTAAGCCCCTGCTGCGCTCCCTGCGCAATCAGGTTATATGCCTCGTCGCCGGATATTCCAAACTGCTGCATCAGCTGCGTTGCAGCCCTTGTACTTTCCGCTACGTCCATTTCAAACGTATCACGCAGGGTTAATGCGTTGGTCGTCATTTTTTCCAGCTCGTCCGCTCCCAAATCGCCCGCCTGCTGCTTGACTGTTGCCATAGACGCTGCTATATCTTCAAAGCCCTCGCCATAATTACCGTTATAGATATTCTCCATAACCTGCTTATACTGGTCTGCCTCTTCTGTCGCCGTTCCCGTAGATGCGCAAAAATCATTTAACGCCCCTTTCGCCTCGTCCGCTTGGCTTACCGTATATGCAAGTCCTGCTACTACTGCCGTGCCGATTGCTGCGGCTGCCGTACCTATGACGGTTACGCCTTTTGCCATTGCGCCGCCCAAACTTCCCATTGTTGCTGCAAATTTGCTATGACTTACCTCTGTTTCTTTTATCTGATTGTCAACCTCGTATAACGCCGCTTTTTCCTTATGTAATTTCTCTTCCAGTTCCTTTGCCTCTTGGCTGTTTTCTCCATATTGTCTTTTTATGCTTTCGTAGGCTTTTTCTGTTTCCGACACTTTTTTTGCCTGCTCTGCATATGCCTTTTTTAAAATATCCTGCTTTTCAGCTACTGCCTTTGCAGTCGTTTCATTTGTCTTATATTTTGCATTTACTTCCGCAAGTTCTGCGCTTAAAACAGATAAATTTTTATCTATTCCTTGACACGCTGCCGCATATCGGTTCTGTGCCTGCACACCCTCCGACATTTGATTTTCTATGTTTCGTAAAGCGTTTTCGGTGTCATAAAGTGCCGCCTCTGCATAATTCAAATCTCTTTGCAGTTTTTGTGTAGCCTCGCTGTTTCCTCCCGTTTGCTGGGCACATCTTTCTAATGCTTTTCGTGCATCTTCTACTTTCCTTGCCTGCTCATCATATTTTTGTGACAAAACATTTTGTTTTGCCCCTAATGCCTCTATGCTATTTTCGTTTCCTTTATATTCTGCGGTTACTCGGCGCATTTCAGCATTAAGGTTTCTTAAATTGTTGTTTATATCCTTGCAGGCTGATTTATATTCTGCCTCGCCGTCAAAGCTAAGCCTTGTTTTTATATTTTCTGTTTTATCAGCCACTTTACTACATACCCCCTAACGCTATATCAATGTCGTCCATTTCCTCTGCGGCTATCGGTTCTGCTGCCCGCTCTTGTCGGAAAATGTGCGGGTTATATTCCTTGTGGTACTTAAACAGTGTCACAATCTGATACGGCGTTTTTCTCCACGCCTCACGCTCTCTGTACCCCAGTAGTCCGATTGCGATATACAAAAGCCGTGCAGTATCTAATTTTCCTGCACGGCTGCCACTTCCCCCGTTTCACTTTCTCCGCTTTCCTCTTCGTCCCCGTTTCCGTCCCCGGCTGTTCCTGCTGCAAAAGATGCAAAAATAGCGTTCTGTACTTCCCGGATATTCCCTAAATGTATCAGCCTGCCTACCTTGTCCTCGCTTAAAAGCTCTGCGTTTTCGTCCTCTTCTAACAGTCCCTCGTTAATCAGCATAGTAAGCAACCATTTGGTATCCTTTACCCAGTCCTTGTTATTCTGGTTAAATACCTCTGGCAGCTTGTCATATCCCCCGCACTTGTCCTGCAATTCTTCCAGTGCATTAAGTGTAAAAAGTAATCTGTACTTTTTCCCTTTCAGTTCCACGGTATAACCGCCGTCATTCATTGCGCTCATGGCATAAAATTAAGGCGCAGCCTGCGCTACGCCTTTCTCCTTTCCTCATATTCTCTTTTTATACTTCTGTCATTTTGGGCGCTGGTTCTGGTACTGTCGTAAACCATGTTGTTGCTGGTTTATCTTTTTCTGTTCCCACAAAATCAGCTTTCCATTTTGCATCTTTCTTTCGCTTGTAGAAAGTTGCTGTAATTTCCGGTGTCTGAAATTCGATTTTTTCCCCTTTTGTCTTGTACTTCTCTCCCGGTACTTCAAATTTGCATTTCAATAACCAGATATATCTGTATCTGCCGCCAGTTTTGGCAGCCCTAAAACCAATAGCCAGAAACGGCGGTTCGTCATCTCCACCAGCCCACACTACCTTGTTTTCGTCTACCAGCTGCCCCAGTACCTCTGCCAGTGTTTCCGGCGTAAGGTCTTTAATCCCCAGCTTTAATGTTCCGTTTGTAAATTCTTTTACGCTCTCACTTAATGCGTCGTCTGCGTACAAGTCTGCTGTTTCTGTTTTTACGGATAAATCAGCTTCCATTGCCTCTGCCATTTTCTTAGGCTCTCCGTAAGTTTCTGCGCCCTCTGATTCCGTGCAGACAGCATAATAAAGGTCTTTTAATCCTAATGTCATTATTTTTGTCACTCCTTTAACAGTTCGATTGTTATAGGTACTATCCAGTACCCAGTATCATTTTCTTTTGTTTCCGCATCTACGCTGTTTATGTAAGCGCCTGCTGCTGTCAGCACTTCCAGAGTTTTATTTAGCTGCGCCTCAAAATCTCCCTTATGGAAAAGTGTAACCCTATACAATTCCCTGCCTGCTGCCTCTTTATCGTCGGCGCTCACTGCCGCCCCTTTCAGCAGCCGCAAAAATGTGTAATAAGCTGTCGGCTTTTTCTTCCCGGTAAATGTGCCTCTTTCTGCTGGCAGTCCTGCGCTCTCTAAAACCCTCTGCAAGCTATCCATTTGTTTCACGCTCCCATATTTCCAGCTGTGCCTCTATTACTTTCTCCTGCGCTTTCTCGTTTGCCACAGTCATATAAGGGCGTGCCTGCTGGCTGCTCGTCCCATATTCTGCTACAAACCCAATAGTCGCATAACGCACATTGCTTTTATCGCCCTTTCTGTCGTTTCCGTGTCTTGCCCTGCCCTGCGGATAAACATCAATATGTTTTTCTCTATCCCCACCTTTTACTTTTGTTGGTTTTATTGCTTGTATAAAACCTGCCGTTTCTTCAATGCCCATAGCCTTTGCCTCTTTCCTTTGCGCCTCTACCAGTACCGCTGCTCCTGCTTGTAGCATTTTAGGTACGGCTCTTGTTGCCGCCTGCTCTCTCCTACTAAATTCCTCTATAATCTCTTCCAGTCCTACTGTGTTAAATTCTGCCATTTATCCTGCTCCCTCTGTTGCTTTTAATTCGACAATGTTTTATAATTTTCTTAAAATCATTTAGAAAGGTTGTGTTTATAAAATGAAAAAGAAAACTATAGTTTTTTCCTGCCTTGCCGTCTTATTTCTTTTCTCCTCTTTTAGCGGTTTTTCAGGCGGTCTTTCTTCCGGCGGCGTTGTCTGCTTTATCATTTGTGGTATTTTTGCATTTCTGGCTTTCCGTTCTGCGAAAACAGTTGCAAAAACAAATAATGAATTGCCGCACACTAATAATTGCTCTACCCCCCCAGAACAAAAATTCGTTTTTCAACCCTTGCAGAATAACCCAGTATCTTCTCCCGGCACGCCTGCACATAATCAGTCAAAATACTTATTTGCTCCTATAAAAGTCGCTGGCGTAACTTTCAATAATGACGACGGTACAGACAGACAACTTATTTTGCGTAAACTTCACTTTCGTGATAACCCATTTAGCAAATACGTTGACGTGGAAATAAAGCAATATGAGTTTAAAGGTTCGCCTGCCTATGGCATCTATGCCAATGATATGCAAATCGGAAATATACCCGCTAATTTAGTGCCTTTTATGCAGGAAAATATAGAGCGTATTGAAAGTATTAGCCATATTGATGTATACGGAGGCGGTCACAAAGACGGTAAGCCGATTTCTTACGGCTGTAAAATCATACTGCGCTTTTTAAAAGACAATCCTCCTATCAATGTTCCAGACACTTTAAAGATAAATGATTAGTATTGACTGCGGCGGTATCCCCGCCGCTTTTCTATACCTCTCTATCCTTATATCGCAAATCTGTTAGCGTAAGCTCTACCGTGTCGTCGTCAATGTCATACGTTTTAAGCACAAAATAGGCTTTCCCGTTCAGTTCTACAGTGTCCTCGCCCTCATAATCTGCCTTGTGTACGTCGCATTTTCGCTCTACCACTTTCCCCGTCTGCTGGCTCTTGAAATACTCGTTATAGCCTACTGATTTCATGTTACAAAAAACAGTACGCCTACTTTCTTCGCCCTGCTCTGCAAAGCCGTTTCCATTTACCCGCTCGTCCGGCTCTGTCATTTTTACAAGCGTTAATTCGTCCACCCATTCTGCCATTTTATCCCCCGCTTTCCCTGCTTTCGGTGTCCGTTTCGGACACTTCCGGCGTGTTGTATTCCTTTGACATAGAAAGCCGCATTTTCAATGTATCGTATGAGTTTCTGAATTTTTCCGCATTGTTGTTATAGCCAAATTCAGCCTTACAGTACAACGTAACGGCTCTGATTATCAGCCCGTTTTTTTCGTCAATCCGCTTTACGCCGTCATTTGCAAGGTCTGCTTTGCAGGCAGCTATACAGTCGTTAATTTCCTCTGTAATTTTTTCGCTTGTGCTGCTGATACGCAGCGCCGCCCGCATCTTTTCTGTTAATGTTGTGGCATCTGCTGCCATACCCTGCACCCCGCTTTCTAAAATAAATCTGGGCTACGTTTCCATAGCCCAGATGCTTACTCTTTGATTTTTGCAACCTTTGCTCTTTCCAGAATTACTGCCCGTTCACGGCTTACGGTAAAAACTTCTCCCGGCTCTTTCACTTCGTTTAGTACCCTGTCTAAGTACATAGCTGTTACCTCTACCGTAACCGTTCCGGCTGCCTGCGGTTCGTCGTCCTTTTCCGGCTCATCCTGCTCGTTTTCCTCGGCATATTCTGCCGCCGCCTGCTCCGCTGCCTCTTTTTCCTCTTCTGTCAGCTCGCTTTCGTCTGGTATCTCTACCTCAACCTCTGCGCAACGTTCCGCAAGTTCTTTGATTGTCCCCTCTGTACTTACGCCCAGCTCTTCCGCAAGTTTCTGCAAATCTGCCTTCTTGCATTTTTCCAGCTCTTTAACATCTAAATGCCCTTTCATAAATATCCACCTTTCTTACGCACTTCTCCCCATGCAGATAGTAACAAGGCTGTTTTTATCAACTACCTTGCCGTCTGCAAGCATGATACCCTTTGTTACTTTGTCGTCCGTGTCGTTGTCCTCGTACTTCTTTACGCCCATTGCATAGTTGGTGTTAAGCACGTAGTCCTTAAAGTTGAAAAGGAAAGCAAAAGCTGTATTCTCTGCTACTCCCGCGCTGTATGTAGTCACATAATCGCAGCACACTACCTGCCTGCCCAGTAAAAAGCGCTCCGGTTTTCCAGCAATACCGTAGTTCACTCTGCCGATAGGCTGCCCGTTGCTGTCTGTCAGTCCATAATACTGCATGAACGTATTTTTACTCATACACCATACTGCCCCGTTTTCGTATGCCTGCGGTAATGCTGCCTCTGCTGCGATTAAGTCCGCATAAGCAGGTTTTAAGCTGGTAAGTTTCTGCCCCTCTGCTGGTGTTTCGTTTAAAATTCCTTTCGGTTTTCCGTTTCCGTCGCCGCTGATAATCGCCTGCTCAAGTGCTTTTGTCATAGCCTCTACAATGTTGTTAATCAGCATAGCCTCAAAAGCACTGATTGCCATTGTGTCAACTTCCAGACTTACCGCAACGGCGCAGCGCAGCTTATGATATGCAAAAGTAATCATGCCGTCTTTTGTAGCGGTAAATTTCTGCTTGTCGCTGCTTTTTCCCTCTGCTACCCATGTTGCAGTAGGCTTAACCGTAGACACCGGGATAGCCACGCCGCCCTTGTATGCAGTTCTGGTTACAAGCGCCAAAATCATTCCCGTACTTTCTAACTTCTGCACAATCTGGTTCAGCACCGTTGTGGGAATTGTTGCGCCTACGTCCGTTGTGCTGCTCACTGCATCTGCTCTGTACTCTGCCGGAATAGCTGCGCCACGGCATACATAACGCATAAACGCCTTTCTGTATTCCATGCTGCCGTACTTGTCGCCGTCGTCCCCCTCTCCGGCTGCTCCGCTAAAATTTCTAAGCACTGTCGGCGTTGTTCCCTCGCCGCCCTGTCCGTCGTCAATCGGTTCTCCTGCCGCAATTCTGGCAAGCAGCTTATTTCTTCTCTCTGCCTGCTCCAAAATCTGCGTGCGCTCTTCCTGCAAGTCTGTTACCTCTGTTTCCAGTGCTGTAATTTCCTCTGCGGTCAACTCTGCCGCTCTGGTGTTCAGCTCGTTTCTAATCTGGGCTAATCTTGCCTCAATTTCTTTTAATCTCATGGTTTCTGTTCTCCTTTTTTTGTGTTATAAATTCGCTCTAATCTTTAGTAGTGCTACCCGTCTGTTAAGCAACTCCTGCCGTTCTGCCTCATAACTCCTATGTGCAAAATTACGGGCGCTTATTTCAGTATCCCCGTTTGCTGGTATGCTCACTGCGGATACGTCATAAACCTTTTTTATTTTTAAAATTGTCCTTGTACGTGTTACTCTGTCGTATGTTTCCTCTGCCACGGTAAACGCCCATGACATTTTAGTAATCATGCCTGCGTCAATATCCTGATATAACCCACGGGCTAAGTCTGTCTTTCCTAAGTCAGCCGCCACTAAAAGCCCTTTATGGTCTGGCACTAAAATAAGCGTCTTATTTGACTGTCTGGCAAACACTCTGCCTGCATGGTCGTACTGCATAATAACATCACTCATGTCTGCGCCGTCCAGTGCGTGTGCGTCTATCCTTTCGTAAAACTTTGTCCCGTCCTCAAATTCATAAAGCAGATACGGCTTGTCAAAAGTTGTAGCATATCCCTCTACGTAATACTCTGTGTCTATTCTTTTTGCTGCTGCCTGCGCAGTCAATGGCGCTGCCAGCGCCCTATATTCCCGCTCTTTCTTAATCGGCATTGTTTACACCCTCTTTCTGTTTCCCGTCGTCTGGCGGCTCTTTCGGCTCGCCCTCTGTCGGTTCTTTTCCCTTTCCGTCGTCTGTCCCCTGCTGCCCCGCCTGCGGTACTTGCTGTATGATAATCTTCGGCTCTTTGTTACTGTTGTTCAGCTCGCTTACTTCCGTGTATTCCTTTCGGATATAATACTTTTCCCCGTCCTCTACGTGTGCCATATTCCATATATCCATTACGCCGTTACGGTTCAGCAGCGCACGGTCAAAAAGCTGTGTGCTTACTTGCAGCTTTGTTGCATTGCTGGCATATTGCAGGCGGTTTGCAGAAAAAGTAATAGCATTTCCGCACGCTATCTCTCTGTCTGAAAATGTCATGTTTGACATAACAAGGGAAAGCTGGATTGCAAACGGTTCTATCTTTCCCTCGTAATATGCGTTCCACGTTTCCTCATTGAATTTGTTTTGCAAAATATCCATGTTAGTACCAAAATGCGTGCATACATTTTCTTGTATATTCTGCATCTGCAATGCGTTTGGCGTGTATGGCTTGCTTTCTACTTGTTTCAGCTCCGAAAACTTATTATCATAAATAATCATTCCGCTGTCATTGTCGGCGCTTAAATTGTCCTCGGTAAACCGTTCCCGCTCTTTCTTAATATCCTCTGGTTTCAGCATATTCGCCACCTTTGCCAGAAAACGGATATTTGCAGAGTTTTTGACGGCATTTATAATGCCCTCATTCTGCGTATGTATCAGCTGCATAGTCGGCTTAAGCGTGCGGTTATCCTCTCCGAAAAGGTCGTCTGTGTACTCAAAGTCTGTTATGATACCTACTTTTTCAAACTCAATAGCCCCATGCTCCCCATTTGCAAACAGATACCGCAAGTAAACCTGTCCTTTTACCTCTACCACCTCGCAGCGTTCCGCACGCAGCGGATACCAGCCGCATAGCCTGCCTATTTTGTCCTCGATAGGTACAATAAAAGCGGTATGCTCTACTGCTACGTAGGTCGCAAGCCGCTTAATAAACTTTGTAGTATCCATGAAATAGTTAGGCTTATGCTGTAATGTTTTTTCCAGATGCTTAAGGGCGCTGCCCGTAATCTCCGGCTTTAATTTGCTGCAATGTGTAGCAAAATTATTTACTGCTGTCCTCGTCAAGTCCATTTCGTATACACCGCCGCTATAGCTGGTAAACGTAGGGCTGTACCCGTTCAGCATCTTAAAATAGCTGTCAATATATCGCAGCTCTTTCCCATGAAAAAGATAATCTAAGAATTTGATACCGTTCACTCTCCTTTCTATGCGGCGTTTTTCAGCAGCTCGCCGCACTCTTCCCAGTATTTCTGCCGTACCGTCATTGCATCAATAACAGATACGAAACCGTCAATGTGCGCCCGCTGCTCTATCTTAATCGGTCTGAATTTCCTTGTTTCCATATTGTGCTTAAGCGCTACGTTTAAAAAATGTGTCTTTAGTAAATTGTTGTCGGCAATCTTAAAATTGCCGTCCTTTATGATGCCCTCAAACTCACGGATAACTGGCGTAAGGTTTTCGCCCTGGTATACGTCGTCCATGTGGAAACCGTAATTTGCCATATCGGTAATAAGGTACTGTGCGCTATATCGGTCGTAGCCAATCTTAAGCGGTCGTATTCCGTATACTTCCAGCAGCATAGTAAACCAGTTGTAAACGTCGTGATAGTCTACGTAGTTCTCGCCGCTTAAAGTAATCAGCCCCTTTTTAACAAATATGTCATAAGGCACGCCGTCCGTCGCCTGCAAGTGTTCAATTCTTCCCCGTGGCATAAAGAATTGAGTAAACGCATATAGCTTACCCTCTTTCTCAATTACCACGCTTGCTGCGGTCAAGTCTGTTGTCTGGCTTAAGTCAATGCCGCCCACGGCGTAACAGTCCCTAAAGTCCTCTAAGGTCTTTTCAACGCCTGCGCCGTCTACTGTCGTATATTCCAGCCATGCAATAGAGCTGTTCTGCTTAATATTGCAATACTTCGTCAGAAACTCTGCTTTCTTGCTTAAGCTGCCCTCTGCTACGGCTATTTCATCAACGAAAAAGCTTTCTTTTACGGAAACGCCCATGTTAGGGTTAGCCTTTTTCAGCTCGTCCAAATCGTTCCACTTTTCCACGTCGTCAATCATGTAGAGGAACGGTAAAAGCCTACGCTCTTTGCTGTTGCCCTTTAAAAAGCTGGTACTGCGTTTCATCAGTTCGTCATAAATACTGTCGTTGATATATCCAGCTGTACTGATACTCAAAATCATAGGCTGGGTACGTGCGCCTAAAGCAGATTTCATAACCTCATACTGCTTAAGTCCAGCGTCCCCGCTCCATGCCGCCATTTCATCACATACCACCAGCTGCGGGTTAAAACCGTCTGATTTCTTGGCATTGAAAGCAATCGGTTTTACAAACGTGTTGCTTTCCTCAATGTAAATATCACTGCGGCGTTTCTTCGCCAGCTCTTCAAGCTCCGGCTCTGCCAGTACCATTTTATGAAAGCCGTCGTATACAAGCGCTGCTTGGTCTAGCTTTGGTGCTAAACAGTAAATTTCCTGCCCGTATTCCGGCTCTAAAAATGCCATGTATGCAATTATCGCAGACGCAAATAAACTCTTGCCGTTTTTTCTGCCGATAACTATAAATATTTCTCGGAAAATGCGTATTTTTTCCTCGTCTTGTACCCCAAAAATAACAGAAACTATAGCCTTTTGCCATAGTTCCAGTTTCAATAAATCATTGCGCCCCTTGCTGTGGTGGCAAAAATTCTCAATGAATTTAATAGCCTTATTTGCAGCTTTCGCATTAAAAAAATACTCCTGCTTTTCCAGTGCGTCCACAATGATTTTATATATCTGTTTTATCCATTTCCCCGCTATTATTTCGCCGCTTGTAATCTTTGCGTGGTACTCATAGATATAATTTTTATACGGTATCACTCCGGGCTATTCTTCCCGCAGTGCCGCCAGTCTGCTTGCTTTCCGCTTTGCTGCTGGCACTAATTCTGTCAGCTGCTTAATGATTGCTGCATAGTTCTTGCTTAAGGCTATGTAAGTTTCTGCCTCTGGGCTTTTCTTTGTTCCCCACTGGTTCTGCCCGTTCTGGTATTCGCTTGTCCAGCCGTCTTTTTCTATCATTGCCTGCAAGTCGTCCAGCTCAACACTCATAAAAGCAGCCTTTTCTATCAGCGGCGTTACTAACTTCTTTTTGTTTTCGTCTAAGTCTTTAAAAATTCCTTTAAGTCTGGTCTTTTCTGCTTTTATCCTCTGTTCTTTTGTCTTTTCTTTCCTTGTTGCCATTCTTTTACCCCGCTTTCAGTTCCTCTGCCCCATACCACACCCCCTACACCACGCCTGCGCACGCCCGTAGGGTAATTTTAGGGTATCCCCCTCGGTATCTGTCCCCTTTAATTTCTTTTCTGCATAGGGGGGATTATACCGCCGTCTGCATCAAATCTATAACGCAGCCTCGGTGCGCTTTTATGATGCTCCTTGTTGTGGCAGTCTTGGCATAACGCCTCTAAGTTATCCCAGTTAAGCGTTATGTCTGTGTCATTGATATTGTCACGGTTAAGCCAGCGCTTATGATGTACTATCTTTGCAGGCTCTCCGCATCTCTCACAAATAAAGTCTTGTGACATTAAGTAAGCAGCTCTTGTATTCTCCCACGCTGCTGATAATAAAAACTCTTAGCCCATTCTTTCACGCTGTCCCCTCTCTTTCTTTTAGTATCCCAGCGCCCTAAGTTTCATGCGCTGGGTGGAGGCTAAAGAATGAAAACAAAAAAAGAGTAGGTTACTGCTGCCGCCTCTGCGGTTAAGCTCTCGCCTACTCTTTCCATGCTACCATTATATCTCTTTTGTTTTTCCATGTAAATTTCATGTTTTTTTCATTCTTTTGTCATGCTGCCTTTTCCTGCTACCTTATCTTGTCCTCGTCCATTCCCCACAATAATACCGATAGCTCATTTATGATAGCTGTTATCCAGCGTCTTGGTGTGCTGTTTCCAGTGTCCAGTTCCTCTGCAATCTTTGCATAGTCCATGCCCTGCATAAAGTACATTTCAAACGCCTTATACTCTACCTCTCTGTCTGCTGCCTTTCTCCTGCGTTCTATCTCTTCTACCGCCTTGTCGATATGTGCCGTCATAATCAGAGTTTTAAAGCGGCTGCGTCTGATACTCTCTAAGTATGTACGCTGCTGCTCGTCTGTCATTCCTGCAAGTTCCAGCTGCTCCCCGTCGCTTATTGCGTTCTCAATGTGAAAAGCTGCGTCCCGATAACATTTCATCAGCATAAAGGTGTTATGATACTTATTCTGCTTTCTGTCTTTCTCTTCCTGCTTTTTGTATTCTGCTACTGCTGCCCGTGCTGCTTTCTGTATCATTTCCTCAAAATCAGCCGCAGGCAATGCTACCCACTGCTCCCCCTCCGGCGCTCCTGCTGTTTCTTCATTCTCTGGCTTAATCTCTGTAGCCAGCCCTTTTATTTCTACCTCTTTTTCCTGCATCTAAATTTCCTGCCTTTCACTTTTAATTAAACGGCAGCTCGTCGTCTACGCCGTCTGGAATATTCATAAAGCCGTCGTTATAATCTTGCTGCTGCCCTGCTGCCGCTCTCGCCTCTGCCTCTGCCTTTGTTTCCCCAAAGCCTACGTTATTTGCCACTACCTCTGTGTAATATACTTTCTGTCCCGTTCTCTGGCTATCGTAGCTGCCCGTTTTAATCTTTCCTGTTACCTCTACCCTATTTCCTTTGCTTAGCCATTTGTCTACCCATTCCGCAGTACGTCCAAAGCATTTAATATTTATAAAATCTGTTTCCCGTCCGTCGTCTACTGCCAGTGTAAAGCGTGCAATAGCTGTGCTATTTTCCTGCCCGCCATATCTAAGCTCTGGGTTTTTCGTCAATCTTCCAGAAAGTGATACGTTATTCATGCCCTTTTCCCCTTTCGTTAATCTCTTTAAGTTGCTGCCAGATGCTTACAAGCAGCAATGCAATAATTGCAAGTAAAATATTACTCATTATCTTTTGCTCCTTTCTTGCATGGTGGAAACGGGCAGTTTTTGCAATCTGGGTTTTTGCATCTCTCCGGCGCTCCGTTTTTCCAGTAATAACTACGCCTTTCTTTTTCACTCCAAAATACTTGCCTTGTTTCTATTCCTGCTCTTTGTAATTTCTTCTGTATTTCCCTAAGCTCGTCCCTATAAAATCTGGCTCTTACGTTCTCTGGTGGTCTTACATAGTCCAGCGGTTCTGCTTTTGTGTCTAACAATTCCCTTAAAATCTCTGCTGTAGTTTCCCCATACTGCCTAAATACTCCCGTAACTATAAAAGCCTTTTGCCAGATAAAAAGTTTAAAGCCTAATGCCGCCTCAACTTTCTTAAAAATTTCCTCTTCTGGGTAAATCGGTCTGTAAAGCCAATTTTCTAAATCTTTATCCATTTTCTACCGCCCCTTTTTCGTATGCTGTAATAACTGCTGTCCGCAAACTATCCGCTGCGTCCTGCCTCTTTTGTATCCGTTCCGGCTCATTAAGTCTAATATGCTCTAAATTGTCTTGCTGCATGATTTCCACTATCTTTTCTGCCGCTCTCCTGCTGTTTGTAATCAGTTTAAGTACGCTGCTGCCGTTCAATGCGTTATTTTCATATACTCCATAATCGCATACCACTGGCTTTACTTCCCAGCTAAGAACATTTCCCTTAATCTCTAACGGCTGCATATAATCCGCTGCGTTCCGGCACACTGTCCCTGCTGCGTCCATTCCATTTCCCAGCGCACGCATAAAGTTTGCCATTACTCCCTTTAATGTTTCTGCGGCTCTCCCTATGCTTTCCATAAAATCAACTTTAGCAAGGGCTTTTATTTCCCTTGCTGCTGCCTTTCTCTGTTTTCTCTTGTCTATGCTTGCTGGCGGGTTTACCCCATGCCGTTTCTTATAATTCTTTTTCCACTGTCTGTATTTCATGCTTTGCCCTCACTTTCCGTTTTGTAATCGTCAATACTCATTTGTCCCGGAAGTTGCCCCCCCTCTGTGTCCGTTTCGGACACTTCATTAAGCCAGCCTTTTTCTACGGCTATCTCTTTTTCGCAAATTCCCAGAACGCAGTAGCCCTCTGCAATAGCTGTATGCGTTTCCTCTGTATCCACGCAGGATATATATACCTCTTTCGTATTTCCAGTAGCTCTGCCCTCTTCAAATTCTTGTATAACTGCAATCTCTCCGGCGCTGTACTTTTCATACTTCAAAAGCAAATACGGCAGCAGACCTGTACATACGGCTTTAAATGTCTGCCCGGAAACTCTGATATACTTCTTTGCTTTTTTGTCGCTTGGCAGATGCTCCATTTTTTCTACGTCCGCTTTCTCCTGCAATTTCTTCTTTGTTTCCCGGTCTATTCTGTCCTGCTCTTCGTTATACCTCTGCTCGTCTGTCTTTTCTGCCTCTGCCTTGTTTATGTACTGGTCGCACTTCTCACACGTCCCGGTCTTTACATTGCAATCCTTATATCGCTTGCAGGAATAGCACAATGATGTAATGCTTTCCGGGTGCGGTGTTTCGTAATCGTCCCCCGCTTTCTTCTCTGCCACCTTTGCGGCTATCTCCTTTGCCCTTATGCTGCCGCCTGCTGCCTGCTCCGCAATTTCCCTCTGCTCGTCCTCTGGCAACTTTGCCGCCTCATAAGCAGCCGTAATACCCATGTTCCCATTTTTCAGCTGCTCTTTAATCTCCGGCGTGGCATTGTTGTTAATGCTCTCCATTCTGGCTACGTTTGTGCTACTCTCATTCAACATAGCCGCCACTAAGTCCCGCATCTTGCCTTTAATCTCTAATCCGTCCTCTTCTTTTGCCCGGATAAGCGCCGCTTTTGTCCGCTCTACTAATCTGGTTTTTTCGTATGCAGTAAGCCCCTGCGTATATCCGTTGCCCGCCAGTAAGGACAGCTCATACATTGCCTCTGTCATATCCTTGTAGCGGTACTTTACTTTCTCATACTCCTTATGCCCCCGCTCCAAATTCATAATATTTGCAGCGTTTCTCCTATGTCCGTCCACTATCAGAAACTCGCCTTTTACTCTTGCAAGTACCGTAGGCTGTTCCTGCCCTACGTGTAAAAAGCTGTCTGCCAGCTCTTCTATGTTCTCTAAGCTCTGGTGCGTATTCTCTGGCGCAGCCTTAACCTCATAAGGGCTTAAATAAATCTCTTCGTAATCTTCCACCCTGCCTGCTGCCGCAGCTCTGCTCTTTGCGTTCAAAATATCATTTAAACCAAACTTTGCCTTTGCCATGTTCTTTCCCTCACTTTTTTTCTTTATGCGTATCTAAAATAAATCAAATATATTTTCTGTTCATAGGTCAAATCGTCGCTATACAGCATACGGTTAAAATCACTTTCTGTTAAAGCCCGTACCTTTCTTTTTAATCTATACAGAAAAAGCCATATACTTAAAAACATTTCAAAAACCGTCATAATTTATCTCGCTTTCCCCGTGTACTCTGTAATAAATTTCTTGTATCCCTGCGCCGCTCCGCAGCACGGGCTATATTCATAAATCGGCTTTCGCATAAATGAACTTTCTGCTACTTTCTTGGAATATCTGATAACGCCCAGTATTTTGTACTTTCCATTCTGCGCCAGCCATTCCACGCCTGCTGCCTCTCCGTCTGTATTCTGGTAGGACGTTACCAACACGCCGCCCAGATGCAGCCGCTCATTAAATGCCTTTGCGTCCTCTATCTGCTCTGCCACAATGTCCAGTCCCTCTAATGCGTCCTCGTCAATCTTCACGGGTACTATAACCTCGTCTGTGATTGCCAGCGCATTTACCACGTTAAGCCCTATGTCCGGCGGGTTATCTATTATGCAGTAATCGTAAGCCCTCTGCACTTCGATATAATCAAATTTCGCCCAGCCATACCCCAGCAGCTTTGCTGTCGCCAGTTTTTTATATCTCTCTATCTGGTTTTCATTCTCTTCCCTCGTCAAATTCCATGCAGCCCCAAAAAGCGACATATTCGCAGACACAATGTCTATACCCTCATACTCCGTATGTTGTATAATTTCCCCTGCGCTCTTCCATTCTCCACTAAGCAGCTTTGTTATCGGCGCTACATTCTCTGCGTCGTATCTTCCATACGCCCTACTTGCATTTCCCTGCTTGTCGTTATCAATCAGCAGTACCTTAAACCCTCTGCGGTGCAACTCATAAGCCATATTTACCGCTGTAAAGGTCTTTGCTACGCCGCCCTTTAAGTTCAAAATGCTTATTGTTTTCATTCTTGCCCTCACTTCCTGCGCCCGCCTCTTAGCGCAATGTAATAGTTTTCTGCTCCTTTGTCAGTTCCTCTGTATGTAATAAATAGCGTTCTATCAGCTCTGCCGCTTTCTGCCAGCCATAACATACCGCTGTATAATATCCCTGCTGCCGCAGATATTCTAACCAGCGGCGCTGATTTTCCGTTGTGGTATTCTTTCCAGCTTTAAGCTCAATGTAAAGCCCGTGATACCCTGCCCTTGCAGCTGGCAAAACAATATCCGGCACTCCTGCCTTTACCCCCTGCCTCTTAAGGGCTACCGCTGTCGCTCTGTCACGCTTGCCGCCGTTTGGTACGTGGTGCATATATTCCAGTTCCGGCATACGCCCCATGTTATACCCAGCCCAGCTAAACAGTGCCTCTTGATGCCCGCTTTCGTCGTCAAGCCTAAAATTTTTCATGCTTTCGCCTTTCCCCTTTCTTAAACTCCACATATTTGTAAATTCGATACAGCAGCCCCGTGTTTCTGTTCTTTCTTGCCGCCTCTACTGCCAGCAGTTCTACTGTCTGCTCCTGCTCCGCTGTCTTTCCCGTTATCACGTCCCAACGGCAAATATCAAAATATTCGCACCGTAGGCAGCAATGGTAGCAGTCTTTCCCTCTCTGGAATAGCCAGTATTTAAGCCTCTCTATCATTTTCTGTTTTCTCCTTTCTGCTCCCGTTGTCTGTCCACTCGTCCTGCCGCCTCATTACGTCTGCTGCTATCCCAAACGCAAGCAGTAGCAATGCTACAAGCAGTAGAAAAACCATTACTATAAGTGCTGCCGCAATCAGCAATCCTTGTATTATCTGCATCTTATCCCCCCCTCTCCTCTAATTTGACTAACGTATATCTAAAATACCCATACCCGTAATAATCCGGGCTGTGTACGCCTTTGCTTACGCTGTCCTTGTCCACGTAATAGCCTTTTATCTCCCTCGGCTCTGCCTTAAACCATTGTCTGTCTGTAATTACCCTTATTTCCGGCTCTGGTCTTACAAGGTTCTTGCTGCAATTCCAACGCTTACCCTGCAATGCCCCGTCCTCGTCTTTTCTGTGCTTATCTGTGTACTTGATAAAATAGCTTGCCAGTTTTGCATAGTTGCCGCTGTCGTCCAGAGGAAAAACCTTTATGCGGTTATGTCCCTCGTATGCCTTATACCAGCAGCGTTGCAAAATCTCTGTGTCAATTTTATTTATCACTAAATGATGATGCCTTGCGCCTCTTTCCCCTATCTCCATAACGTGTATGTACTTAAGCTCTAACCCTGCCTTTTTATACTCTTTCCGGCACTCCCTTAAAAATACGTCTATGTCTTTGCGCATCTGCTCTTTCGTTCTGTCCGGCTGTCCTTTCTTTCGGATATAGTCAAGCTCTAAATGGTAGTCTCCATAACCAAAATTAGCGTTCATCAGTATTCTTAACTTTCTCTCCGCTTGTCTGGTATTTACCTTTGCCTGCTGCTCCTTTGTTGGCTTAACTTTATCTCCTCTCTTTATCCCCGGCTTTTTATATCTGCTTGTAAAATACCTTTCTACCTCTATCGTTTTCCCTGCTCTGGTTATCCTCTCAACGTATGGCATACCCTTACCCCTTTTTCTCTATATCTGTCGGATAGTTAATACTTTTATCAAGTGGTAAAACGGGCTTGCTGCCCGTGATTTTTCCTTGCTTTTCTGCCATACTTCGCTTATAATATTTGTAGGTTTAAAAGCTGTATAGCTTAGCCCCTATGGTATTCCCGTACCGTAGGGGCTTTTCCTTTTTATTCAATTTTTACCACCATGCAGCCTGCGGCTAATTCGCTCTTTGCGTAATCGTAGGCTCTCTGGTACGGCTCTTTGCAACTGTACCCAGTGCAAGTATGTAAGTTTCTCCCTCTGCAAAAGCAGCACGCATACCTCTTAGCGTATTCTTCTGCCAGCCTCTCTGCCCTCTGCTTCTCATGTTTTGCCCGGACTAAAAGCCCGGCATCATTTACCACGGGAATACGCAACGCCTTTGCTGTTTCTATCTCCCGGTACATACCCTCGCTAATACCGTATTTATCTCCCACAATCATAAAATCGCAGCCTTTCAGCAATTCCAATCCTGCTGCCAGCCCTTGCGCCCGTTCCTGCGGCTTTTTCTCGTCCAAACACTGCGTTATATACAAATGTGGCGTAATCGGTGCTAAGCCCGCCTTAAGCGCCTGCCGTGTAAGTGCCTGCGCATATTCTATATTTCTGTCCAGCTCTGCGCCGTCTTTTGCCCGGTACGGGCTGCATACATACACTTTCATCATGCCTCTTTACCCTCTTTCTGTTGTGCCTCTGCCCTTGCCTGCTCATTTCCTGCCAGATAGGCAGCTAAGCACATAAGCTCGTCTGCTCCCTTTTCGTCCATAAAGCCGCAATCAATACAGCATTTGCAATACCCCGTAATCTGTAAATATCTGTCGTATACTTCCTGCGGCGTTTTGCACTGCTTTAAGCTGCTTACCATACCCGCAATCCGCTGTACTGCCCTTATTCCTACCTCGCCGCCTTTCCCATGTATCCCTACTGTAATTTCCCGCATTTCCGTTGTGCCGTCTGCTCCTAAAATTGTTTTACTTTTCATTCTGTACCTCACTTTCTTCTTTAAAGCCAGCTAAAAGCATTGTCATTGCATCTATAGCTGTGTCAAAATGTTTCCCCAGCTCTGCTGCATCAAAAAGCCCCTGCTGTCTGTTTCTTCCGTTCCCTTTCATTACCTGCGCTTGCAGAATAGGCTTTAACTGGCTAAGTCCTGCTATGCTATCCTCTAACTCTTCCTCACTCACGCAGATTTTTACATAACCTTTTCCGATATGCTCAACGCTCATTTTCCCTCTGCCTTTCTGATTGTGTGTACTGATACCTCATAGGCTGTACGTGTTTCTGTTACTCTTTCCGCTACTACGCCGTCTGCGTAAATTTCCTCTATCAACTTTTCATATTCCCGGCTCTGCAATCTTCCTATCAATTTCACTGTATCCCCCGGCAGCCAATTTGCCACCTCTTCCGCTGTTTCATTCCAGCAGATGCACGGTATAAGGCTGCTGCTCTTCGTAAGCTGATTTCTTACTTTTACGAAAATATCAGAAATGCGCTTTCCTCTCGGCGTTTCTCTGTATGTAGGTTTATATACAATCTCGCTCACTAACACTATGTCATTTTGCCTTTCTGCCTTTGTGCTTAATGCTACAAAATCAGCCAGTACAAAAACCAGCTGCCGCCCCGTGGAAAAATCTTTAAGTGTCTGCATCTTCCCGTAAAGTAAAAGCCTGCTGCCTGCCGGATACTCCCGCAATACGTCAAACTCTACGCCCTGCGTCGATTTATACGGCGTGTCCCACGCAAACGCTACTACCAGCGTGTCCGTTATCCCGCTCGGTCTTTCCACCTCAACCAGTCCCAGATAACCCTTAAACCGTAGCCCGCATACAGCCTCTACCGCTTTCAGCTCCTTTACGTCCCCTGCCAGTCCTACTACATTCTTTTCACTGCTGCCCTTTGTCAGCTGCTCTAAAATTTCCGTGTTAAGGTCTTTTAAAAAGTTCGGCATAAATTCCTTTTTATCCTGCCCTGTTCTCATGTCTTGCTCCCTCTCATTCTCTTCCATAGTTTTGTAGTTCCTCTGTCGCTCTTTTGTAACACTCTACATCTTTTTCTTCTTTTACCTTGCATACGCATTTACTCCGCTGCTCTCCGATATACTCCCAGATTTCTATAAACCCGTCGTCATATATGCTAAATCTGCTGTGCATACGCAAGTTGTGCTTTTTCTGTAATGGTCTGTATACTCGGTAAAACTCTTTTACTGCCTCGCTGTATTCGTCCATGCGCAGTCCTTACCTCTCCGGCATATGGTATACCCTCGGTATATCCGTTGCCATAGGCGGCGTAGGCGTGCTACCTCTGATAAGCCCCATGCTGCCCTCTGTATATAAATAGCTGCTGCATACTTTCTCTATCTCGTCCAGTACCTCTATACAGCGCTCTTTACTCTCATACTCTGCAATTTCTTCTAAGCAGCCGTCAGCAATGCAAATAGTGTGGTGTGTTGCTGCCTCTTTCCCTCTCTTGTAGTCGTGTTGTTCTTCGTACTGCAAGGAATTAAAGGAAATACCAAAAATATACAGCTTTTCTCTGTTCTGGCTGCGTATGTATACGTTACTCATGCTCTGCCTCTCTTTCCCCGGTTTCGTCTGGCTCTTTGTGTTCTTCGTATCCCTCTAAGTATCCGGCACAAACTATATCAATCTCTTTACCGTCCCTGCCGTCGTTCCTTATCTCGATTTTTCCGTAATATGCGTAAATACAGCAACCGTCATAATCAAATACCCGTATGCTGCCCTCTGTCGCCTGCTCCGGCACTTCAATTACCAGAGGCTCTGCCTGCTGCCTTTTATCAGCGTTCTTATGCTCCTGCTGTTGTTCTCGGCTGGTGAGTAGTGCAAATAATGCAACAACTGTTACTCCTGCTGCCGCAGCTATCCATATCAGTAGCTTAAGCGCCTTGTTTTCTCGTTTATGTTTCTTTCTCATGCTCTCCCTCGTTTTCTTTCTCCTATGCTTAACCTTTTCTTTTCTTCGTCCCAGTCAAAAGAGGCACACGCAATGCAGCGTTTGCATTGTTCTATAGGTTCGTCGTCCCACTCACTACCAAAACCTAAACAAGCGCCGCTCCCGTCTTTTCCAGCAGTTCCGTATTTCTTTTGTAAGCTGCACTTTTCCATTCGTTGCTTTATCCGGCACTGTTTGCAAACAATCTTTTTTCCCGTTGTGCAACCCTCTTGCCTCGCAAAATATGCCGCCCATATTTTACTTACTCCATTTCTTACGCTGTTCCAGCCTATAACCTTTTCGCCGCATATATCGCAATAAACCTCTGTGCTTACTTCTCTATAAATAGCCATTTACTACCCCACTTTCTGCCGTTTCATGCAGTATCATTTTTCTAAACAGACTTTCAAATATCGGTACTGGTATGCTATTACCAGCCTGCTTATAAAGAGGCATTATATAGCGCCCTACTCTCTTATGCACTGCCGCCGCTGCATTGAAATCTTCGTCTGTATATCCTTGCAAGCGCCAGCACTCTAACTCTGTCAGATACCTATAGCGCCCGTTTCCCATATCTATTACCTGTGCTGGCGTTCTATCCTGCCTTGCAGTAATCGTAAATGCGTAGTCCTCTATTATCGTCGCCCGCCGTATCCCCTTTTTCCCTATTGCCTCTAAAACGCTTGGCTGTGTCACGTCATACACTGGCGGCGCATCTGATAGCAAAAAATCGTTTATATCCCTCATAGGTGTTTTAATCAAATCATCAAACGAAAATTTTTCATTTCCCAGCACTGATACTGTAAAAACTCTTTCCCGTGCTTGTGGTAGTCCAAACTCTCTTGCGTCCAGCACTTCAAAATTATTGCTGTATCCTAACCGCTCCATTTCTGATAGATACCGATTAAAATTCACACGCATATAACGACTTAATACATTTTTTACATTTTCCCAAATAACATATTTTGGTTTCCATTCTCCCATTTGCTCTATAATATGTATTGTTTCCCACATAAGGCTTGAACGTGTCCCGCTCCCCTTATCCGCTCCCTTTCCACGGTTTATACGTCCTGCCTCTGCCGTCGCTTTTCCTTGATGTCCTGCTATGCTGAAATCTTGGCACGGGCTACCATGTATTAAAATATCTGGTTTTAAGTTCCACCCTACTACGCTCTGTGTCTTATATTCCAATTCGTCAGAAAACATAGCGTTGTAAGAACGTACCGCCTTTTCGTCTATCTCCACGTAATCAATAGCTTTTACTGGTATGCCTATATTGCGCAGGGCGCAACGTGGGCTACCTATCCCCCCGAACAGCTCTAAAATTTTTATCATTTCTTTTATTCCTTTCTTTTGTCTCCCAGTAATATCTATTCACTATGCACATCTCTCGGCTGAAAATCATATACAATCCTAACGGCACTGTAAAAACTGCTATTGTAGCGTCTCCCTCTAATATGTAGATTGCCAACACTGTAAATGCCAGTAATGCTATGCCGTTCAATTTCTGCATAATAAAATACTGTCGGCGGCGTTTCTTCTCCCTCTGCCTTTTCCTCATATCTTCCAGCGCATCTGCGTACCCTCTTCTATACGCTGCTGCTACCGCAGTTCGTCTCTCCGGCTGCGGCTCTACTATCTGTATACGTGCTATGTTCTCCATTCCCTATGCCTCTCTTTCTTTCGGCGGCGCTCTCGGCATTTTCATTGCTACCGCTCCCTATTCTGGCGTAATTTACCGTGTGGGCGCTTTTCGCATTAAAAAGCTGCTTAAAACCTGTTGAACGACTGCATACTTTATAGCTGGTATACCCGCTGCTATTTTTTCACGGTATCCAGATGCAGCTATTCGCCTGCTGCTCTCTGGTGCAGCTCGCCAAACTGCTACCTAAAACGCCCTGCTGGAATTGAACCAGCGCCCCCGCTATATCCGGCTGCGGTATTCTCCCACTGAATTAAGGGCGCTTGCTGGCGGCAGCTACCGCCATTAACTCATAATTTTTATGCTGTATTCGCCGTTTCCGTTATCTCTTTCCATGATTATTGCTAAGTCGTCCCCGTGGTAAAGGTCTGGTATTCTACAATCTTTATGAATGGTTACGCCTTGCACTCTATCCCACCCGCTCATTTTTTTCGCCTCTGTCAGTGCATTTATTGCCGCTCTATAGCTTTCTCTGTCCTCTTTGTCATAAATCAATATTTTGTAATCTCTTGCTTTTATGTATCTTTCCATATTTTCTGCCTTTCTTTCGTTCTCTCTGATTAAATCGCCCTCTGTGCCATATCTGCGCTGTACTGCTGCCTATTACCACCACCAGCACCGCCCCTTTGCAGCTCGTGGTAAATCGTGGCTCTATGCACGTCCATAGCTGCTGCTATCTCGTCCGCTTTCTTTCCATTCCGGCACATTTCCTCTATGGTCTTTCTGTCCTCATAGCTCAATCTCTTGTACTTGCGTGCCATTTCTCCCGCTCCTTTCTGATTTTTGGATAAAAAAATAGTGCGATAGAGTTTTTTAAGCTCTACCGCACTATGCTTTTACTTCAATCTACCGTAAAAAAATAAATGCGGCAGAGGCTTTAATACCTCTTGTCGCATTTAATTTTAAACTTATCAATTTTTTATTATTTTTTTAAATTAGCTGCCGGTCAGCTTAAAGAAGCTTGCCGGCAGGCATTTTATCCGTATACGTTGCAACTCAACGCCTATACTCTAGATCACCTTCACAAGCATCTCTTTCATGGCTCGAAGAGCCTTGCCTCGATGGCTTATGGCATTCTTCTGCTGGGGAGTAAGCTCTGCAGAAGAGCAGCCGTACTCATCTAAATAGAAGATAGGATCATAACCAAAGCCGTTGGCTCCCGCTATCTCCCATCCTATATAGCCCTCCATAGTCTGTCTGGTCACAAGTTCCTTTCCATCAGGCAGCACTGCGGCGATAGCACACACAAAGCGGGCTGTACGCTTCTCCTTTGGCACACCGTCAAGGCGTTCTATAAGGTTATTATTCTTTATATCATAGGAAGTATCCTCGCCCATATAGCGCGCTGAATATACTCCCGGTTCCTTATTCAGATAGTCAATCTCAAGTCCTGAGTCGTCTGCGAGAACAATTGCATCTGTGTGTGCCGCTATTGCGCGTGCCTTAATCAGCGCATTGTCTTCAAAGGTCTTCCCATCCTCCACTATATCTACATTGATACCTGCTTCCTTCATTGAACGGATATCCACGTCACAGTCTGAAAGTATCTCTTTGATTTCTCTGAGCTTATCCTTGTTTCCTGTTGCAAATATGATTTTTGTCATAATATATTTCCTTCCTTCAGTGCTTTTGCCAATCATCTGTTATCAGAAAAGGCCTTTATACAGAGGTTACAATCCTGTTTTTCCTTTACATTGATATATGCCACACCATCATAGCTGATATAGCCCTCGCCATCATCCAGATTGACCGTAGACATGTATGCTTCTCCCGAGTTGTACTCTATAGCCATCGGATGAGTCGAGCCCGGTGTATTTATATAAAGTACAATGGCATAACGTTCACCGGACTCCAAATCAACAGGCTCATCAAAATCAACAGTGTAATAGCCTGCATTTTTTAGTGACCCCTCAGCCACCAGCGTCTTATTTTTAAAAGAATACTCATTCTCAAAATTCTTAACTACATACAGCTTGTATGAGGTATCCGCTGCTGTAGCATAAAAGCCGGAAGCCCTTAGCGATTCAGCCGACTGTGCGGTAAATATGTTGGCTCCGTACATATCCTCCTTGTCGTAGCCCATCTTTCCTACCCAGCCACACAGGTCACTCTGGTATATATTATCATAATTGTCAGCACTCTCTATATCTGTATAAACAACATTGTGCGTGCCCACATTTGTATCGTAGTATGACACATAGAACACCCCATTGTCTCCAAAACTGCTGCCCCAGCTGTTCTGGCATATAAAGGCTCCATCTCCTTCCAGATCCACATTGAAGTTTTCCTTAGGGTAATTGTCATCCCAGCCAATTATAACCACATCATGATTTGGCTTATCTTGACCCATGTAACAGTAAGAATTAGTCTGCTTATTGTAATAAGGCGTCTTTGTCCTGGAGCTTGATATTGTACTGTAAAGCGATGTCTGCACACCACCATATTTGAAAACAGCCTCCTTTATGCCCTGATAGTCCTTTCCATCTATGATAAGCATCTGCTGCACATGCTTTACTGCAGCAAGATCATCGCGTGTCACTCCATCTCCGTAAGGATCATCCGCATCATAAACCGGTCCCTGCCATGCTGCCAGATATGCCATTCCCATGGTATACTCTCCCCCGTCATACTGATTGACGTTAAAGGAATTGCTCATACTCATATGATCCACGGAAAACAAAAGCTGCTCCTCCGGCATAAGGGCTGACTCGAGTGCACTTGTGGCCGCAAAAGCCCAACAGGTGCCATAGCTGCCCTGATCCCTGATTAGTGACACACGCTGTCTTTCCCTCAGATCATACTTTGTTGGCACCGTTGATACACCCTCGGATTTGTCTGTCATAGTGAGTGTATTTGTCGCCGTATCAAAGCTGCAGGTCATATCCAAAAGTTTAGACAGCTTGTCTAAGCTTGCATAAAACTGCCCCTTATACTGTACAAAGCCATTGTCGTCTGCCAGCTTGAAATCAGCTGTCAGACTGTGCTTTTCCACCAGAAGCTCATTTTTATTGTATACATGTGCACTGCTGTTTAGTGCATCGCGAAGCATAGACACGGGAACCATTATATTCCTGTTCTCATCCATATACACATGCTCATCCTCGCTCGTATACTCCTTATTTTCTATCATAAGCCTGATGGTGGTGCCATTTACATCAGCAGCCACAAGCGGACTCCATATAGTATTATCTATCTGTGCTCCTCTGAACGCGCCAAGTGTAGAGCTGTCCTTTGCATATATGTAAAAATTAGACACAAAGATAAGTGCCAAGATAAATGTAAATGCAATATATCTCTTTGAATATTTCATATACCCTGCTAATCCTTTTTCCTTCTCGGAGGCTTAGGCCCCATAAACTGATAAAAATATGTCTTTATCATACCATTGTAGATTTTCCTGTTTTTGTCAGCTTTTCTGCCGATATAGCGCTCTGTATCCTCATAGCTCGTAATCAGATACATCGACCATGCATCAAGCCTCTTATAAGCTTCTCCAATCTGTGAATACAGTGCCGGGAGCGCTGATTTCTCCTCGAGTCGCTCACCGTATGGAGGATTTGAGATAATAAATCCGTACTTCTTCGGGTGATGCAGGTCAGCCACAGCCCTCTGCTGGAAATGAATCATGTGCTCCACTCCGGCTCTCTTGGCATTTTCCCTGGCTGCAGCCACCACATCAGGGTCAATGTCATAGCCCTGGATGTCCACCTGCACATCCTTATCTATCATATCCTCTGCCTCCTGCACAGCCTCATACCACAGCTTTCTTGGTATGATATTGGTCCAGCTCTCAGCTGTAAACTCCCTGTTCATACCGGGTGCTATATTTGCTGCCATCATGGCTGCCTCTATCGGAAATGTACCACTGCCGCAAAACGGATCCACAAGTATTCTGTCTGCATGCCATGGTGTAAGCATGATGAGCGATGCTGCAAGTGTCTCAGTCAGCGGCGCCTTGCTCGTTGCCAGACGGTATCCTCTCTTGTGAAGGGAATCCCCCGATGTATCAAGTGTCACCATCACCTCATCCTTGTACAGAAAAACCCTTACCGGATACTGTGCTCCGTCCTCCGGGAACCAGTCAATGTGATAAGACCTCTTCATTCTCTCAACCATAGCCTTTTTCACGATAGACTGTATATCAGATGGTGAAAAAAGCTTACTCTTTATGGAAGAAGCCTTTTTCACCCAGAATCTGCCGTCCTTTGGAATATAATTTTCCCATGGGAGAGCCTTTACATTTTCAAAAAGCTCATCAAATGTGGCAGCCTTAAATCGTCCTACCTGAAGTAATACTCTCTCTGCGCCTCTTAAGAATATATTCGCTCTGCATATAGCCTCAGCATCGCCCTCAAACGATACCCTGCCGTCCTCCACACGTGTTATCTCATATCCCAGATCATATATCTCCCTCTTTACGACTGCCTCAAGGCCAAAATGACATGGCACAACAAGCTCAAATCTATTCATATATTGTGTAACTGCCTTTCTATAATTGTACTTTACATTGTTATCTAATATTGTTGCATAAATTTCAGTTTTTTTAAATAGTTTCAGCCATATTTCTGCAACTTTTTTTGATATCCGCACATAGCATTGTATCCACCTATGACTGTCGCTGTATCAAAACCGCGATTTCCCAGATATCTGGCCAGCTTCATGCTGCTTCCACCATGCGTGCAGTAAAAAATCACACTCTGTGACACATCGAGTTCACTCTCATACGAATCCGTGATATCCATAGGCATGCTGAGTGCGCCTTTCCAGTGCGACCTGTCGTATTCCTCTCTTGTTCTTATATCTATAAGCAGTGCATTCATCTCTTTTTGCACCTTATAAAGCTCATCCGCATAAACTATTTTAAATTTCATACATCCATACGCCAAAATACGAATTTACATTATGATATTCATTTTATTATGAGATGTGAACTGCGATAAATCACCAAAATCATTATAGCCGGCGCTTTAGTACTTTAATTCTTTAATAAATTAACCCGTTTTATTAAGATTATATTATTTTGTCTTTCAAAGTATTGCTTTTTAATTACTGTTATTTTATAATGTTTCCGAAAAGAGAAATCTTTTCAATGTTATACCTCTTATTAATTATTTATACTCCCCTCAAAAGAGCCGGTCACGTGACCGGCTCTTTTATACTGCTTATATTTTTTTATATTTATCAATCCAAAAGCATCTCATACTCTGCTAACGGCAGTGGCTTTGAATAATAAAAGCCCTGTATACTGTCGCAGTCTATATTCTTCAAAAACTCTACCTGCTCCTGACTCTCAACACCCTCGGCGGTCACGCAGATTCCCAGCTCCTTGGCCAGCGCTATCGTGTGCACAAGCAGCCTCTCACCATTTGAATCTCCTATATAGTCAATCAGGCTCTTGTCGATTTTGAGTGTATCAAAGCACTTCATATTGAGGGTAGCAAGTGATGAATAGCCTGAGCCAAAATCATCCACCAAAAGCGGAAATCCTTTGCCATGGAATCTATCCGCAATACTCTTGATTTCATCATTATCGACCGCTGCACTCTCTGTAATCTCTATAGGCACAAGATGTGTGTATATGCCGATTCTTCTTGCTATATCATGATATCTTTTGACCACAGACTCAAAGTACAGGCTCGCTCTGGACAGGTTGATTGAGATAGGAACTATTTTTTTCCCCTCATCAAGCCATCTTCTCTGATGTGTACACACCTCGCGGAACACATACTCATCAAGCGCCTTAATCATGCCATTTCTTTCAAAAAGCGGTATAAATTTGGATGGCGGAATAATCTCATTATTTCCTCTTCTCCACCTGACAAGTCCCTCTGCACCGACCAGCTTGTTGGTCTTTGGAGCATACTTGGGCTGATACCATATCTCAAAACGATTGTCATTTAAATCCCTGTAGAAGTTATCCTCCATCTGCTTTTCTTCGACAATCCTTTCTGTATCGGCCTGACTGTATATCTGATAAAGCACGTCCTTCCGCTCCTTGATCCGATTCTTGGCAAAGTTGGCCTCGCTGTATGCTTCCTCAACCTTTTTGCCCGGCTCCCATTTTGTCACACCAAAGTATGGCTGAATCTTTGGAATCTTTAAGGATTCTGAAACCTTAATAAGCTGTAAATTGATGGTCTGTATCTTTCTGATAACATTATTTATCTTGTCATCCGCACAGAAAATAACAAATCTGTCTGCATTTATATGACCTGATATGTCATTATATCCTACAACACCGCGTATATTTTCAGAAATCCATTTAAGCGCCTCATCGCCCCTTGCCACACCACAGATGGAGTTTACTATCTTGAAGGAGTGAATATCCATGGAAATCAGATATCCTGATACCTTTCTGTCACGCAGCTTCTTTTTAAAGCTCTCGTAATTGTTGCCTCCGGTCACTGTATCCACATACGCTATACGCTCAAGCTCTCTTTGCTTCTCCGGGCTTATATCCGAAAAGCCCGCTATCATCTTGTGCAGCTCTCCCACGCCAGACACATTGACAAACTTGGCTCTGCAATACTGTACCTGTCTATCCCTCACGATGCGGTAATCATGCTGATAGGTATCCTTTATCAAAAACTGCCTGCGCAGATTATTAATTGATGTCTCTGAAAGCATGTGAAGCTTATCCTCCTCTAAGACGATAGCATTTACATACTGTTCCATCATCTCATTATAGCCCGGTTTTGACTCAAGCACTTCTCCAAACATAGCACGGACAGAAGGATTCATCCTGTATGGATACATCTTATTGTTGTCTACATCTACATAGTAGATACTGTTGAAGTTGCTTCCTAAAGCATTCACCATCTCACTCTCGTTAAGACGCTCATCAAGCTGCTCAGCAAGCCCTATTGCCTCAACTGTTCTGCCATCATCATCAAAGCAAATCGACTTGAATGATATCCTGTAGGTATCTGTTCCTTCCTTGGCATGCAGTACTACAGTAGCAAATTTTTCTCCCTCTGCAATCTGTTCAACAGCCTTCAGTAGATTATCCCTGTCAACCATGCTGTCTATAAACGGATTGTTTATAATATCCACATTTTTCTCCTCTGAGTCATCTAATGAATCCTCTGATAAAAAAGACCTCAAACGGCCTTCCTGCGGAAAGCACTTAAAAACATACTTTCCCCAAGAGGCGAATGCGGTCTTTATATCCATCTCTATTTTGTTTTCATCATCAAATCTGTTACTCATAATAATTCCCACAAAAACAAATAAATTATTAAAACTCTTTCATATCTATCACTACTATATCATTAGTAGGTCATTTCGTAAAGTTTTGTTTTTTCTAATTTTGTTCTTTTTGTGTATTTTATGAATACATGTTTTATTTTATGGCATCGAGTGCGTTTGAGATATCTGCAATCAAATCCACCTTGTCCTCAAGACCTAAGCTTATTCTGATAAGCTCTGCCGGCACTCCTGCTTCCTTAAGCTGCTCATCATTCATCTGACGATGCGTGCTTGTTGCCGGATTTAAGCAGCAGGTTCTCGCATCTGCCACATGTGTCTCGATTGCACCAAGCTTTAATGCCTTCATAAATGCAGACGCTGCCTCTCTGCCGCCCTTTAAGCCAAATGATACGACTCCGCAGCCTCCGTTTGGAAGATACTTCTGTGCTCTCTCATAGTATTTGTTTGAAGGAAGCCCTGAGTAGTTTACATAGGCAACCTTTGGATGATTTTCCAAAAATTCAGCCACTGCCTGTCCATTTTCCACATGCTTTGGCATACGCACATGAAGTGACTCAAGGCCAAGATTCAGCATAAATGCATTCTGTGGTGACTGCATAGAACCAAAATCGCGCATAAGCTGTGCTGTACATTTAGTGATGAACGCACCTTCCTTGCCGAATTTCTCTGCATATGTTATGCCATGATAGCTGTCATCAGGTGTGCACAGTCCCGGATATTTATCTGCATGTGCCATCCAGTCGAATTTGCCGCTGTCTACGATTGCTCCGCCGAGTGTGGCTCCGTGTCCGTCCATGTACTTTGTGGTAGAGTGTGTGACAATATCTGCGCCCCACTCAATTGGTCTGCAGTTTACAGGTGTAGGGAAGGTATTGTCCACTATAAGCGGTACTCCGTGCTCGTGTGCCACCTTTGCAAAAAGCTCTATATCAAGCACCGTAAGCGCAGGATTGGCAATAGTCTCACCAAACATAAGCTTTGTGTTCGGTCTGAATGCTGCATTCAGTTCCTCCTCTGTAGCATCAGGAGATACGAATGTAGCTGTAATACCCATCTTTGCCATAGTTACCGCGATGAGGTTGAAGGTGCCTCCATAGATGGATGATGATGCCACGATATGGTCTCCGCACTCACATATGTTGAACATGGCATAGAAATTGGCTGCCTGTCCTGATGATGTGAGCATGGCAGCAGTGCCACCCTCCATAGCTGCGATTTTTCTTGCTACCGTGTCACAGGTCGGATTCTGCAGTCTGCTGTAGAAATAGCCCTCTGCCTCAAGGTCAAAAAGCTTTCCCATGTCCTCGCTTGTGTCATATTTGAATGTAGTTGACTGAATAATCGGAATCTGTCTCGGCTCTCCGTTTCCGGCTGCATAGCCTGCCTGTACACACTTTGTACCTATACTGTATTCTTTCATTGTGCTTCTCCTTTATTATGTTAATGTTTCAGTTGGATATAGTATATTACATTTGGCGCGTTTTGACAAATTCAGATTATATAACTTTTATCATCATAAATTCTTAAGCTTTATAACATATTGTATCTACCAGTGCTTCATAGCTGCTGTCATCAGCTTGCAGTATCTCTCTGACATTGTGCTGCTCTAATGCTGCTGTTGTTTTTTCACCTATCGAGTATGCTGTTTCCACGTATGCATTCTCCGGCAGCATATGAAAAAATCTTTCCACATTTGATGCGCTTGTAAAAACCGCTTCACTTACCATTTTTCCAATGCTTTCAGGAATACTCTCATATGCCTGCTCATTTACATATGCATCAATTTTTTCTAATTCACATATTTCTTTAAGCCCTGCCTCAATGTCAGGTGAAGCCTCCTTTGCCGAGAAAATGCAGACTTTGATTTCATCATTATCGCCCATATACGAACTCAATTCTCCTGCAAGTCCTTTTCCGGTCTGTTCTGCCGGAATAATATCTGCCTTTATGTGATGCTTTGCAAGCTCTTTTTCTGTAGCTTTTCCCACCACTGCAAACCTTGCACTTGCTATAAGCCTGATGTCAGCCCCTGCCAGATCCAGATTATAGAAAAATGATCTTACACCATTTTTGCTTGTAAAAACAATCCAGTCTGCCGATCTTACCTTATCGGCAAATTCAGGAATTATAACTGGTTTAATTATGCCTGTCTTAACCGGTGTGACATCTGCTCCAAGCTGCTGTAATTTTGCTATCAATTCGTTTGTTTTGATATACGGTACTGTGATTTTTCTTCCAAACAGCGGTCTTTTTTCAAAGAAATCAAGCCTGTCATTCAGTGAAACCACATCTCCCACAACGATTATAGCCGGTGATGTCAGCTTTGCTTCCTCAATCTTTTCTCCGATATCCGCAAGCGTTCCTATACATTTGCGCTGCGCGGCAAGTGTGCCGTTCGATATCACTGCTGCCGGAGTATCCGCTCTTCGTCCTGCTTTCATAAGCCCTGCTACAATGCTTTTTACATGCGCGAGACCCATCAAAAATACGCAGGTGATTGTCTCATCTGTAAGAAGGGAATAGTCTATATCTGTCTCCTCATCCTTTCTGCTGTGCGCAGTGATGACCTGAAAGCCTTTTGCTATACCTCTGTGTGTGATAGGTATTCCTGCAGCCGCAAGCGCTGCAACCGACGAACTGACACCCGGTACCACTTCTACCTCCACATTTCTATCTACCAGGTAGAGAGCTTCCTCTCCGCCTCTTCCAAAGACATACGGATCTCCGCCCTTTAAACGGACTACAAGCTCATGATATTTTGATTTCTCGTACAAAAGCTCGTTTATGGCATTCTGCTTCATGACATGCTTGTGATTTTCCTTGCCCACATAAATAAGCTCACAGCCTGCCTTTACCATTGAAAGAAACTCTGGTGATGACAGCCTGTCATACACCAGACAATCCGCCTGTTTTATATATTTTTCTCCTTTTAAAGTGAGCAGGCCCGTATCTCCCGGTCCTGCTCCAACTAATACTACTTTTCCTGTGTTTTCTCTCATGATTTTCCTAATTACTTTCCAATTTATACCGAATATCGTGCACGGCACGCTCCACAATATCGTTTCTGTCTGATGTCATATCCCATACCTGCTCTGTCCTGGCAAGCTGTTTTCCATCCTCTGAACCAAACATCGCAAGAAGCTTTAGCCTGTTATTTTTGTTGCTGTCATTACCGCGGTCTTTTTCACTTACAATATCACAGTATGCAGCCACAGGCAGATGACAGTTTCCACCGATTCGCTTTAAAAATTCTCTCTCAATACCTGCGCACAGATGGTTTTCTCATCTGACAAAGCATCAAGCTTTGCCATCAGCTTAGCATTGTCAGCACGTAGCTCAAGCGCAAGTGTGCCCTGTGCCGGAGCCGGAATCATATCATCCTCTGAAAAGTACTGTGTGATCTCAGAATCTCTTCCGATACGCTTTATTCCCGCCGCTGCAAGTACGATTCCATCCAGCCTGTATTCGCTATACTTATTCTGTTTTTCGTTAGCTATCTCATTGTTATTTACAGTATTATCGGCAACCTCTTCATATATAATTTCACTATCATATAGCTTACGAAGCCTCGTATCGATATTTCCGCGTATGCCAACCACCTTAATGTCAGGACGCAGCTTTAAAAGCTGATACTTTCTGCGCTTACTTCCGGTTCCTATCACGGCACCATAAGGAAGCTCATCCAGTGAAGCGGCATTTTTTAGCACCAAAACATCCCTTGGATCTTCACGCTTCCATGCCTTTGCAAATGTAAGCCCTGCTGCCGGTTCATCAGGCATATCCTTCATAGAATGGACTGCCATATGAATCTTTCCCGATAAAAGCTCGTCCTCTATCTCCTTTACGAAGATACCCTTTGAGCCAATCTTATCGAGTGCCTTTTTCTGCTCTAAATCGCCTGTTGTCTTTATGATAACAGCCTTAAAATCATCATCCGGATATGCTCTTTTTAACTTATCTATCACGTAATCAGTCTGAACACGAGCAAGCTTTGAGCCTCTCGTTCCTATTAAATACCTCATTTTACTCTCCTACGGATCATGCCATTTTCCATTTATAATTTATAAATGAACAACAACTTAAAATCTGTAATACCATACTTTAAACTATATTTCCGGAATCCTTCCATTATCAATAGCTGCACACAAGATTTCTTTAAACACACGCTTTCTCTCGGCTTCAGTGTCATATTGCGCTATTACTTTTTCGCGGATCTGTCCCATGTATTCGTTCAGCTCACCAAGAAACGGAGTAAGAATCTCCTGCTCTTTGCCTTTCAGATACTGAGTCAGCACAGGGCTGTTTCCTCCGCTCGAAAATGCCGCAACAAGATTCTTTTCCTTTATGTATGACGGAAAAATAAAGCTGCAATCAGCCTTCTGATCGACCGCATTTACCATGATACCATTAGCTTTGCAATACTCTGCAATCTCATGATTTAAAGCCTTGTCATCAGTGGCAGCGATAACCATTTCCATGCCGTCACAGTCTTTTCGTTCAAACCTCCTCTTTATGAATGTAATTCTATCTGCTGCATCCGAGTCCGTCTGGTTGTTTTCTTTATTTGCTGTATATGAGCCCGTTTTATCCTCGCTTGCTATATCATCAATTGTAAGCTTTCTCAGCTCATCACATATATTCTCTGCCACAACCGTGACCTTCGCGCCAAAATCCAGCATTACGATCACCTTGCGGTATGCCACATTTCCACCGCCGACGATCAGACACTCTCTTTCCGTCATATCCACAAACATCGGAAAATACGCCATTTTTATCTCCCTGTAATACCATATCCATACTTTATTTCATATATTATTTCATGCCTTATTTTATACTTTATTATACGCTTTATGCTTTATTTTTTGCCTTATGCTTCACACTGTATCCATTGAGCATTCCTTCAAAAACAGGACGAAGCTTAGCAGAAAACACTGCTGCCGATACGCATAATATAAAGTCCGGTGCAACAGTTATCAGACAGTAATCCACTATTACGATGCCCCAGCTGACAGGTGTTGCCGCATAGAAATTCTTCATGCAGTAAAAGTATATTGCTCCAACTGTATAATATGCCACCAGTCCGACCGTTGCCGGAAGAATGAGTGTAAACACATTGGTCTTTTTAAGCTTTTCCGTGATGGCTCCGATTAAAAATGCGGCAAGCACAAAGCCTAAGAGGAACCCAAATCCCGGTCTTAAAATGTATGTAGGACCGCCGCCTGCTGCAAATACAGGCACTCCCACCAGTCCTATGCACAGATACACTATCACGCTAATCGGTGCAAGCTTTGCCCCAAGCAGGAATCCCGCCATCAGCACAAAAAACCACTGTAATGTAAAATGCATGGTGTACATAGGAAGCGGAATATCAATCTTGATAAATGCTCCAACTGCTATAAGCGCCGCAAAAAGTGCACATGTTGTAAGTTCCTTTGTTTTTAATTTCATTTTCGCACGCTCTTTCGTTTTATTAAATATACATGCTATAATAACATCTTTCTCTAAAAAAGAAAAGCCATCTTCGATGAAGCTGACTTTTCTTTGCAGCTTTCGCTGCGACTCAAAACATTAACATATGATTTAGAAGTAATATTCATCAGAATATATTCGTAAATCCTCTTTCGTGACCTGTCCACCCTCGATATGAAACGAGTTGATTACAGGATTTTCTGCCATAAGCGACATTATCATGTAGCTCGCATTTGGATCATATGCAAGCTTTATATCCTCATCCGATGGCCTTGAAGGGCTAGACGGATGTGAATGCCAGTTGCCAAGCGGCTTAAGACCGTTTGCTCTCATGTCCTTTATGGCTGCCAGCTGCTCCTTTGGATCCATTGTGAAATGGTCCTCGGCATGGTCTGTATTCGTCAGGTAATATACCTTTGTAATGAGACGACCGTTTTCGTCCTCACTGCCTGCTATCAGACCGCACGCCTCCTCCGGCAGATGCTCTTTAGCATATTTTGCTATTTCATCCAGAAACGGATATTTCATTCTTATGATACTCATATCGTTCCTTTCCTTACCGTCTTTTTATTCCTGTGTACGAGGTGCATCAAATCTGCCCGCTGTCTCCTCGCAGACCTCCTGCTCGTAGTCGATTGGCTCGAGAATGGTCGGATGGTCGCCACAGACTGCACAGTTGTGTGTATCCTTTGGAAGCTTAATCTTGTGGAACTCCATGGTGAGTGCATCATATGTAAGCAGATATCCAGTGAGCAGCTCTCCAACACCGATTAAATACTTGATAGCCTCCATAGCCTGAAGCGAACCGATTACTCCGCCCATAGCTCCGATAACGCCTGCCTGCTTACATGTAGGCACTGCATCCTTTGGTGGCGGATTCTTGAATACACATCTGTAGCAAGGTCCCTCTCCCGGCACATATGTCATGAGCTGACCCTTGAAACGGATGATTCCTGCATGTGAAAACGGCTTTTTCTCAAGCACACATGCATCGTTGATTAAGAACTTTGCCGGGAAATTATCAGTTCCATCGATGATGAAATCATAATCCCTGATAAGCTCTCTGATGTTTGACGCATCTACAAACATACGATATGTATTGACCTGAACGTCCGGGTTCATGGCGTTCATTGTCTCTTTTGCTGACTTTACCTTGGCTTTGCCCACATCTGCTGTTCCGTGGATAATCTGTCTCTGCAAGTTGGATAAATCTACCTCATCCGCATCCACAATACCGATTGTGCCAACTCCTGCTGCTGCAAGATACATGGCTGCCGGAGCTCCAAGTCCGCCGGCACCGATAATAAGCACCTTGCCCTTTAATAATTTCTTCTGACCTTTAACGCCCACCTCATTAAGGATAATGTGGCGTGAATAGCGTTCGATCTGCTCATCAGTCATTGCCATTAGCATCCACCTCCCATGAAGTAAAGGAACTCTACATTGTCGCCATCCTTAAGCACTGTCTTTGGCTTATCCTCTGTGGCAACAAATTCCTCATTTATTGAAACTGTTACATACTCAGGCATATCTACATTCTCAAGCTCGATAAGCTCCGGTAATGTAAGTCCATCCTTATATTCTTTCTTCTCTCCTGCTACTGTGATAGTCATTTTGTTTCCTCCTGTGTCACAGATTGTGGTATCTGTATGTGTTATTATCCTGTATCAGACTGCTTTATATAATAATCTAAAGACTATAATAATGCTTCAACCCATGCCTTCAAATCGGCAGGCTTTTGTACGCCGACCTTTCTGTCTAAGACCTCTGCGTCTTTTACGAAAAGCAGTGTCGGATTCGCAGTCACCTCATACTCATCAGCGAGCTCTCCGTCAAAGTTTGTGTTGACCTTGTATACGTGAAGCTTATCCTCATAATCATCCTCGATATCTCCGAGAACCGGTGCCAGCTTCTTGCAGGCCACACATGAATCCGAGTAAAAATCAACAATTACCGGAAGCTTGCTTTTTAATACTTTTTCATCGAAATCAGCCTTTGAAATTCTTGCTGCCATGATTAGTCCTCAACCTTTCTGACGTAAAGAGTGTATGTTCCATCCTCGTTGTCCTCGAGCTTAAGTATCTTGTGTCCTTCTTCCTTCATGCTTCTTGGAACATTCTGTACCGGCTCTCCATCATTCATACGGATTGCAAGCACCTCACCGTCATCTAATTCCTCTATTGCTACCTTTGCCTTTACAAATGTAAGAGGGCAAACCTTGTCAGTTATATCTACCTGATCGTCGAATGCTATATCTGCCATTTTGCATCTCCCTTCCTATACTCATATTTATTATATTATTGCCTTAACCGTTGTTGTTTATGTATGCCGGATATTCCCTGCTATACATGGGGATTATTTACCCTCATATGCTGCCTGAATCTCTTTTTTGAACTCTTCCCCGCCCACTCTCTGAAGAGTAAGTCTGAAACGCTCACCACCGTTTGCATGCTTCTCGAAGAAACTAATTGCTGCATCTGTCACTCTGAAAAGAGTTTCCTTGTCGCGGATAATCGGAACAAGCTGCTCTCCTTTATAAATGTGGTTTCCGAAAAGTCCTCCAAACGATACGATATATCCCGGAGTTCCCTTCCATGCATCTGTCGGACAGCTCTTTACGCAGCGCGCACAGTTGTTACATTTGTCTCTGTCGATGACAATCCTGCCATCCTCCATTGAAAGTGCACCCTCGCGGCATGCCTTCACACATACACCACACTGGATACAATCGTCATGGCTGCACTCTACTGTCATGCCGCCTTTGATTCCGACATCGTTTTCCTCAGCCTTTAAGCAGTTGTTCTGACAGCCTGTGACACCAAACTTGAACTTGTGAGGAAGCTCTCTTCCGAAGTATCTTTCATCAAGTTCCTTAGCCAGGGTGTATGTATCGATACATCCGCTAGGACAGATTTCTGAGCCCTGACACGCTGTGACAGTACGTACTCTCGGTCCGCAGACACCTGTTCCTACACCGCCCTTTGCCAGTTCCTCTTTTACCACATTGATATCCTCAACCTTGATAAAAGGAATCTCAATACCCTGACGCGATGTCATATGAACATATCCGTGTCCGTATTTCTCAGCAACCTCTGCTACTGTTTTGATATTTTCTGCTGTAAGATTTCCTCCTACAACCGCAATTCTAAGCGAGAAACAGCCCTTTTGCTTCTGTCTCATGAATCCGCCCTTTTTTAGGGCCGCGTAATCAACTTTCTCCGCCATTTTTAATCTCCTTATTGTGTAAATATGTTAATGTTTTGTTTTATATGTAAATGCATATGCACGCTCTCATTTGCATACACATTGATACCTTATTATGATGGCTTAATCAGCTATATTTGCAAAAGCCTGTGCAAAATCCTCCTTGAGGTCATCTATATCCTCGATACCCACACTGACTCTTATAAGATCCTCAAATACTCCTGCATCCTCCTTCTGCTTATCTGTGCTGTGAAGACTGATTGTGGAGCCCGGATGAATGACCAGTGTCTTTGTATCTCCGATATTGCTGAGTGTGTATGGAATCGTCAGGCTGTCTATAAATTTAAATGCCTTTTCCTTGCTGCCAACCCTGATTGTAAGGATTGCTCCATAGCCGTTTGTGAGCTGTTTTTTTGTCTATTTCATGCCATTTGCTGCTACAAAGCCCCGGACTAATTAACCTTTATGTCAGGATAATTGTTTTCTATCCACGACGCAAGCTCGAGTGCATTAGAGCATGCTCTTTCCATTCTAAGACCGAGTGTCTCAAGTCCTATAATATTTAAGTATGCATTCACCGGAGCTAAACAGGCACCCATATTTCTGAAAAGACTGTTTCTCAGCTTTGCGACAAATGCCATAGGTCCATACTTCACATAATCTGCAAACCCCGGGTATCTGTTCTTGTCCCATTTGAACTTACCTGAGTCTGTCAGAATACCACTGATTGCATTGCTGCTTCCATTGATATATTTGGAAGATGAATTGACCACGATATCAGCTCCATGCTTTAAAACCTGTATCAGGTAAGCTGTCGATGTGGTATTGTCAACTACAAGCGGTATATCATGTGCGTGTGCTATCTCTGCAAGCTTCTCAATATCTGTGACATCCAGACAGGGATTACCGATAGTCTCTGCAAAAATCAGTCTGGTATGCTCATTGATACTGTCCTCTATCTGCTGCCAGTTGTTGTTCTCGACATATCTGGTTGTGATGCCGAAGGCCTCAAGATCATGGAACAAATCTATTGTGCCACCGTAGAGGCTGGCGCTTGAGATGAGCTCATCTCCACTGCTTAGTATATTTAAGAAGGTATTCATCAGTGCCGCCATGCCTGATGCGCATGCCACCGATGCTATTCCTCCCTCGAGCTTTGTTATTCTGTTCTCAAAAGCTGTAATCGTAGGATTGGCAACTCTTGTGTAACAGTAGCCCGGAGCTTTGTTTTCAAATATTTTTTCCAGATCTGCCGCGCTCTCCTGCTCGAAGGCGCTTGTCTGATATACCGGTGGCAGTGTAGAGCCATTTGTCTCTCTTGTCACGCCGGCATGAAGTAAGCTTGTATTAAATCTCATTGTTTTCTTCTTCTCGTTAATTCTTACATAGTCTATTGTGTTACTAGGAATTGATGAGATTATTATACAAACGCGTGGTATGAAAGTCAATGCTATCAGTTATACAAATTATTTGTGCGTGGTTATATATTTTGTTTATAGCCATTAATGTCCCTTAAATACTCTGCGGCTGTCGTTGCGGCATTTGCGCCGTCAGATACTGCGGTTACCACCTGACGCAGTGTCTTGGTACGGACATCTCCCGCCACATACAGTCCCGGCTGGACGCTTCTATCATGGTCACCATTTTTTGTTGCAGCATATATGATGCCGTCCTCACCTGCCACTACATATCCTCTCTCATCGAGCTGCACCAGATTCTTTATAAGCTCTGACTGCGGTACTGAGCCATATGCCACGAATACTCCGTCTACAGCCAGTGTCCTGCCACTTTTAAGCATTATGCCTGTTGGCTTTTTTTCTCCATATATTTCTGTCACTGTTTCGTTTAGGACAAGCTCTACATTTTCTTTCTGCTTTAAGAGCTCAACTGTGCTCTGTGCACCGCGGAAGCTGTCTCTTCTGTGAACCAGATAGACCTTCTCACATATATCGGACAGATATAATGCATCATCCAAAGCGGTATCTCCGCCGCCCAGCACTGCGGCTGTCTTTCCTTTATAGAATGCTCCGTCACAGATTGCGCAGTAAGATACTCCCTTACCGGTATACTCAGCCTCTCCCGGCACTCCTGCCTTTCTCGGATATGCTCCTGCGGTATAGATGAGAGCTCTTGCCTCTGCTATCGTGTCATCATCGAATTTCACTCTGTATATCACTGATTCTTCTTTCTCACCATTTTGCACTGCTTCTATCTGCACTGCTTCTTTTTCGATAAATTCTACATCAAGAGACACTGCATGCTCCCTGAATTTTTCTCCCAGGTCATATCCGTTTATGTTGGGAAGCCCCAGATAGTTGTTCACATTTCCGCTCTCGGCTATCTGGCCTGTCCCCTCGTATTCTTTTTCTGCTACTGCCACATTCAGATTGGCTCTCTTTGCATATATTGCTGCTGACAATCCTGCCGGACCACTGCCTATTATTATTATATCAAACATGGAATTGGTTCCTTTCATCGTCCATTGAATTTTTTCGGTAACTTATTATATACATTATCCTTAAAAAAAACAATAATACCGCCTGCTTTTATAAAACACCTTTATAAAAACAAGCGGTATCAATTTTATCTATCGTATATACATCCTGGCCTCATAAGGTCTGAGCACTGACATATCAGAGGTATCCTTATAATTTGAAATCAGCACCTCCATGCCCTCACACTCCTTTGCAAGCGGCATTGGTATCTCCTTGTCAAAGAAATTGCACACAACAATCATGGTTTTTTCTTCATTCTTTCTGCTGTATGCAAAAATATTCTCATCATCCTCAAGTAAAAGTGTGAATTTACCATCAACAAATACCGGATAATCCTTTCTCAGCTGAACAAGCTTCTTGTAGCAGCTAAAGATTGAATCAGGGTCATCCACCTGTGATTTGGCATTTATTTTGTCGTAATTGTCATTTACCTTTATCCAAGGTGTTCCTGTGGTGAAGCCGGCATTTGCCGAGTCATCCCACTGCATAGGTGTCCTTGCATTGTCACGGCCCTTTGCGTAAATGGACTTCATGATTTCATCCTTTGAGTATCCTTTTTCAAGGCGCTCATGGTACATGTTTATGATTTCACAGTCCTTATAATCCTCGATATCATACTGTACATTTGTCATGCCCAGCTCTTCACCCTGATAGATGTATGGTGTACCCTGCATGCCGTGCAGCAATATAGCCAGCATCTTTGCAGATTCCACTCTGTACTCCCTGTCATTGCCCCATCTTGACACGATACGCGGCAGGTCATGATTGTCCCAGAACAGACTGTTCCAGCCACAGTTGTAGAGCTCATTCTGCCAGTGAGCCATTATCTTTTTGAGCTTTTTAAACGGAAGCGGTGCAAGGTCCCATTTCTCGCCGCCCTCCTTCTGGTCAAGCCCTATGTGCTCAAACTGGAACACCATAGAAAACTCGCTGCCATCCGGATTGCTGTAAAGCTTTGCGCGCTCTGTGTCTGCGCCCCATGCCTCACCCACGGTAATCAGGTCGCCCTTCTGGAAGGTCTCCCTGCTCAGTTCCTTAAAATATTCCTGAAGCCTTGGTCCGTTTATGGTGATTCTCTTGTCCGGCTCTTTTGCTATCTGGTCGATTACATCAAGTCTGAAGCCGCCGACTCCCTTGTCCATCCACCAGAGAATCATATCGTATATTGCTCTTCTGACCTTTGGATTCTCCCAGTTTAAATCCGGCTGCTCCGGTAAAAACTGATGGAAATAATACTGTCCGATTTCCGGCACATATTCCCATGCGCTTCCACCGAAACAAGCCTTCATATCACTTGGCGGCACGCCTTCATCTCCGTCTCTCCAAATATAGTAGTCATGGTATGGATTGTCCTTGCTCTTTTTAGCCTCCTTGAACCACCTGTGCTCGTTTGAAGAATGATTTAAGACAAGATCCATCATAATCCTTATATTGTGCTTCTTTGCCTCGTTTATGAGCTCCTCCATATCATCGAGACTGCCAAACGTCGGATCAATATCCCTGTAATCCGAAATGTCATAACCGTTGTCCGCCTGCGGTGATTTGAATACCGGCGAAAGCCATATTGCATTGATTCCAAGCGTCTCAAGATAATCAAGTCTTTTGATGATACCCTGTAAATCACCAAAGCCGTCTCCGTTAGAATCCTGAAAGCTCTTTGGATAAATCTGGTAAACTACCGCCTTTTTCCACCATTTTTCATTATTGTTTTTGCTCATTATGCCCTCCTTGTCTCTTCATTATCTCTTTTAGCTGCCTCTTTTTGTAAAAAATCAGCCTGGTTTCTTTAATGCTGTATCAAATTATGCTATTTTACAAGCACCACCAAAACCTCACAGCTTTCAAGCTTAAGCTCGGATGCTCCCACTGAAACAGTGCTCTTTTCAGCATCATTTGTGTTGGACAAAAGCACCTTTTTCACACTGCCATCAAGCCTGATTTGTGCCTCTTTACTGCCAAAATTTGCCACAACCAGCACGCGCTTATTTTCATCCTCTCTGTAATAAGCCATGATGCCATCTGTATCCTCATATGCCGGAACACATCTGCCGTAGGTGAACAACTCCCTAAATTCATCTGACTTTCTGAGTGCCACAAGCCTCCTGTAATAGTTCAAAACAGATGAAGGATCCTTTTCCTGCGCCGCAACATTGATAGCCTTATAGTTTTCATTGACCTTAAGCCATGGCTTTGCTGTGGTAAAACCGGCATTTGCCTCATCACTCCACTGCATAGGTGTCCTTGCATTATCCCTGCTCATCCTTCCACAGGCTGCAAGTGCCTGCTCCTTTGATAAGCCTGCTGCAAGTGCTGCCTTGTACTGATCCTTTGTGCTGATATCGTCATACTCATCTATACTGTTCCATTTTGCATTTTGCATACCGATTTCCTGTCCCTGGTATATAAACGGAATGCCTCGAAGCAGTACGCTGACGGTTCCAAGCATCTTTATTCCGGCAGGATTTTGTGCATACTCCGGTAAAAATCTTGAAGCGCCTCTCGGCTCATCGTGGTTTTCTATGATATTGGCCTTAAAGCCGTACTTTTCTGTCTCAAGCTGTGAACCAAGAATGGCCTTTCTCCATGTATCAAAATCTATCTTCGGTGCATCATACCAGCCATGCTCTCCATCACTTAAGCACTGTGCACAAAAATCAAATATCGTTGAAAAATGCCCATTCTCACCGATAAACTCCGGCAGCTCCTCAGGCTTCATATTGAATACCTCGCCAACCGTAAATGCATCATACTTCTTAAATGTATTGTTCTTTAATTCCTCTAAGAGCTCTCCGACACCTTCTGCACTTTCAACCATCTTGTAGCAGGCAGCCAGTCCGTCCTCTGCATCCGGCTCAAAATCAGGGAAATCGAGATTTTTCTTTATATTGATTATCGCATCTATTCTAAATCCTGACAAGCCCTTATCAAGCCACCAGTTAATCATCTCATAAAGCTTTTGTCTTAGCTTTTCATTCTCCCAGTTTAAATCCGGCTGCTCCTTCGCAAACATGTGCAGATAATACTTGTCCGTGCCCGGCACCTTCTCCCAGCAGCTTCCGCCAAAATAAGAGCGGTAATTGCTCGGCGGATTGCCGTTTTTACCTTTTCTGAAATAAAAGTAATCAGCATACTCTCCATCCGGATCCTTAAGTGCCTTTTGAAACCATTCGTGCTTATCCGAGCAGTGATTTATTACCAGATCCATGATGATGTGCATATCACGCTTCTTTGCCTCGGCAAGGAGCTCATCAAACTCCTCCATAGTACCGAACTCTTCAGCTATCGCATAGTAATCAGATATGTCATAGCCCTGATCCACAAATGGCGATTTATATATCGGAGACAGCCATATGATGTCAATTCCAAGCGATTTTAAATAATCCAGCTTTGAAATGATACCTCTTAAATCTCCTATTCCGTCACCGTTTGTATCCAGAAAGCTCTTTGGATAAATCTGATATGCCACCTTGTCATGCCACCATTTTCTCTCCATAATGTGTACCTCTTATCTAATCATAAATTTTGCACTTATTTACATCTTGAACACTTTGTCTTGATGTATTATACTGCTATTATAGAAAGTGTTTAGTATAAATTCTTGCAATATTTTTTCATTTTATAACACAATACTGCTCTTATAATTTAAAGGGTATAGTTTTAAAAGCTATGGAGAAACAACAATATGAAAAACAATAATCCGCCTGCCCTCGGGCAGAAAGAAAACGCAAAGCACGGAGAAGTATTTTTCCCCGTTCAGAAATATATAACAAGACTTGCAGCAGATTACCCTGTCATCACTACACACTGGCACGATGAGGCAGAGCTCACACTGATTACAAAGGGCTCATGCACCTATCAGATTGATTTGCTCGAATATGAAGCAAAGGAAGGCGATATCATCTTTATCCCGCCACTGCTGCTGCATTCCATTTCAATAAGGGACTGCGACGAATTTTACTCGGAAACGTATGTATTCCATATCAATTTTTTAGGTGGAAACAATACCGATATATGCTCTTCAAGATATCTGACTCCGCTAATCAACCATGAGTTTGCCATGCCTTACCTGATTGCACCGAAGCATCCGGCATATACATCCCTTTGCAAATGCTTCATGCGCATAACAAATCTATACTCCAGTCAGGAATTCGGCTATGAGCTGGCCCTAAAGGCATTTCTGCTTCAGGCAATATTTCTATTGCTGCAATACAGTGAAAAAAATGCTGATTTCGGTGTCAACACATCCTCCGATAAGCTCAAAAATGTGCTCGATTACATCGAGGTGCACTATGCCGAAAGCATCCAGGTTGCAGAGCTTGCCGGGCTTTGCTATTTCAGTGAATACCACTTCATGCGTTTCTTCAAAAAACACATGAACATGACCTGTGTGCAGTATATCAACAATGTGCGTCTTGAAAAATCCGTGGAACAGTTCGAGCGCGGCAACACCTCAATTTTAGATGTCTCACTGTCTGTCGGATTTCACAATCTGAGCTATTTTCACAGGGCATTTAAAAAGAGGTATCATATGACACCTCTTTCCTTTATCAAAAGCCTTGAATAACTATTTATTTGCACGCAATCACTCTGAGTATATACTCATATGACCTCTTTGCAGAGGATATGGAAAGCCTCTCCTCTGTCGTATGGATATCATACATGTCCGGTCCCATTGATATGCAGTCGAGTCCTTCAATCTTGCCGCTTAAAAGTCCGCACTCGACACCGGCATGAATAGCCTCAATTGTAGGCTTTTTGCCATACATCTCCTCAAAAATCCGTACCATATCCTCGCGGAGCTTTGAATCCTTCTTGTACTCCCATGCAGGATAATCGCCCTCAAATGTAACCTCTGCCGCAAAAGCGCCTGCTATGCAGACAAGCTGGTTCTTAAGGCTTTTTTTAGCCACACCGACAGAGCTTCTGACTGCGTATCTTAAAATGACAGCAGCATCGTCTGATTTTAAAACTCCCAGATTAAGCGAGGTCTCAACAAGCTTATCTATTTCCCGGCTCATTCTGATGATGCCGTTTGGCAGTGCCTCGATAAGTGCGATAACCCTTGCGCTGTCCTTTGCACTTATAGCTGACTCACTGCAGTCAGTCTCCTCTGACACCGTAAGCTTAAGGTCAGGATCCGATGCCTTAAACTCATCCGCAATCTCAGCTGCTGCCTGTTCTATCGAAGCCTTCACTGCCGCAGCCTCATCAGGTGCTACAATAATCTGTGCAGTACACTCTCTTGGAATGGCATTATCCTTTCTGCCGCCATCTATAGAAGCTATAGCTACAGGTGCCGATGCGTCGCGAAGCAGTCTGGACATAAGAATATTGGCATTGCCCCTTCCCTTATCAATCTCTGAGCCTGAGTGTCCGCCAGTGAGACCTGATAAGCTCACAGTAAGCTTTGTTCCGCTCACTGTCTCTCTCTCTACAGGCAGCTTCACATCGGCTCTGCATCCACCGGCGCAGCTTGCGAGCATCACGCCCTCCTCCTCGCTGTCCATATTAAGAAGCTTCTTTCCCTTAAGCATAGACACATCGATGCCTGTAGCACCCTCCATGCCGACCTCCTCGCATACAGTGCATACAAACTCAAGGCGTGGATGTGACAGGCTGTCATCGTCCAAAATAGCAAGCGCATATGCCACCGCGATACCGTCATCTCCACCGAGTGTAGTGCCCTTTGCCGAGATAAAATCACCATCTATCAAAAGGTCCAGGCCTTCCTCGTCCATATCCTTATCACAGTCAGGTGTCTTCTCGCAAACCATATCCATGTGCCCCTGCAGTATGATTGGCTCCACATCCTCATATCCTTCTGATGCTTCCTTTATGATTATCACATTGTGAAGCTCATCCTGGTAATGCTCAAGGCCTCTTGCCTTTGCAAACTCCACCAGATAATTACTGATTTTCTCTTCCTTGTATGATGGATGAGGAATACTGCATATATCCTCGAAAAACGAAAAAACGTTCTTTGGCTCTAAATCTGTTAATACTCTCATTTTACTCTCCTTAAAAAAAAAGTCTGCCGACGAATCCGCCGACAGACATATTATAACACAATCCGGTATTTAATTGTATATGTATTATAAGTGTTGTAAAATACATTTCTTTACACTAAAGGCTTAATCTCGTCATCCAGCGTACTCCTAAGCTCTGCGAAAAACTTAGCATAATACTTGAATTTAGGTAAAGCACGTTCCACTGTATTTTTGTACTCAGGATAATCAATAGATGCCTTTATGGCGCTCTCATTAGGGATAACCCCATTGCGGTAATGTGTTGCCGCATACATTACATCATCCTTGTCTGCATGCCATAACAGGCAGAAATTACTCACAACCTGTTCTATACATTCATGTTTCATATTTTCAACAATGTTTAGAATTGATTTGCCCTTGAACCTGCTCTCATCAAGCTCTATCTCATTAATCAGATGTGACATGATATCTGCAACCTTCGGATTATCCTTACGCAGATCCTCTACATACTGCTTTGCCTCATCTATCTTCTTTTGCTTTTCCTCAGGAGTGATATCACCATCCTCCTCAGGATTGACGATATTCTGAATGAGATTGATGATATATTCATAATCAATCCTCGTATTACTGTATGCCATAAGCTCATAATCTGAGTCTATTTCCGGTTCTACTGGCGGATTAACCGGGTCCGGTCCCGGGTCTGGCCCAATCTCACTTTTTATGTTCAGGTAATGGCCTGCATAGTCTATATATTCCTGTTCAGTAATTCCATAATCATCAAGCATACTTTCATCATATCTGCTGAAGGATTTAAGCTGCGCAAAAAGTCTGTCAAAGCTCTGAAACATCTTCATGAAATGAAGCTTCTCCTCATCTGACATTGACGGAATGTCGTCCGGTGTCTGAGCTGCAATTCTAAGTGCCGCAAGCGCCTTTTTAAAAGCAGGCTCCACATCATCCCACTCTGCAATAAGCGGTGTATCCTCTGTACTTCCTGCAGAGTAAAGCTTGACAGCATCATCCACACATTTCTTGAAAAGTACCGGTGCCTGAAAAGTCACAATCTGTCCATACGGCTTTGATTTTTTGTCAAAAATACGATTAGTTCTGGAAAAGGCCTGTATTAAATCGTGAGGTCCCATCGGCTGCCTGTCAATAAAAATTGTCGACATGCATGGCGCATCAAAGCCTGTGAGCAGACGATCCACAACAATAACCAGATCAAGCTGTTCGTTTCTGCTCTTATACTTAGGATCTTTTCTAGAAAGTCGTTTATTTAGATTACTATTGTATGAAGTAATCTGTGAAATATCAAACTTTGTATCAAACATAGCGTTGTAGTCATCAAGAGACTGCTTCATCTTCTCCTGATTGACCTGCGAGCCGTCCTCATTTTCAGTCACAGAGTATGTGATGGCAAACTTAGGGAAGTCCGGTAAAACCTGCTTTATGCGTTCATCTATCTTTAATGGTGTTTCTCCGTTTTTCACCCTTGTGAGCAGCTCATAATATTTTTGTGCAAGCGAAATAGAACTTGTGGTCAAAAGCCCTTCAAAGGTCTTGCCTTTTCCATTTTGGAAGCCCAGCTTATGATATGACTTATTTAAAATAACCTCAAGCACCTTGAGCATATGCGTCTCATTTTCATATCGGCTGCTGTCAGTCTCATCCGTCACATCCTTTGGACCATCGTGCTCCACTTGAAATCCCAAAACAGCATTATCATGAATAGCATTCTGGATAGTATATTTGTGCAGACATGCTCCGTATAATTCCTCTGTTGTACGTGGCAAATCCCCCATCAACGGATAAGGATTCTCCGGAAAACGTGGTGTTCCTGTAAAGCCAAACCAGAGTGACTTTCCAAAAAAGCGTTCGATTATTCTCTTGGTAGCCGGAGATACAGCTCTGTGACACTCATCCACCACAAAAGCTATTTTTAATCCTCTTAACCTGTTATACTCAGGTGTGCCCTCCTTCAGACGCTTTGAAATGAGAATCTGCATCTTTTGAATTGTAGTAACAATCATCTGTCTGTCAGACGATTTAAGTTTATTTTTCAAATCAGTCACATTATCAGTATTATCCACATCAATTGAATCATTCTGAGAATATGAACTAAATGACGTATTTGTCTGCTCATCAAGATCTTTCCTATCTATAAGGAAAATAGCCTTATCCAACGCCGGAATATCCATAAGGAGATTTCTTGTTGCCTTATATGATGTAAGCGTCTTTCCCGAGCCTGTAGTATGCCATACAAATCCCGACTTTCCTGTTCGTGATGCTTCACGAATTGCCTCAATAGCATGTATCTGATATGGCCTAAGCAGAATAAGCCGCTTAGCTTCATTATCTAAAACCGTATATCTTGCAATCATCTCATGTGCCTGTGGAATCTTAAGGACATTTTTTGCAAAATCAATATAATCAGAAACCGGCTGATTGTTCCTGTCAACCCATCCGCTGATAAATTCTTTCTTTAGCTCCGTATCACTTGCTGCAGAAAAATACTTCGTGTCAACACCGTTGCTTATAACAAACATCTGAACAGCCGAAAAAATCCCCCTGAACTGCCCTTCACCAATGTATTTCTTTATCTGATTGAATGCTTCCATATATGAATGCTGTCTGTTTTTCAGCTCAATATGTATCATTGGAAGACCGTTTATCATCAAGGTCACATCAAATCTACGGTCTCTTGATGCGGCATCATCATCATCCTTCAATGCACTGTACTGATTTATAACCTCATACACACTGCTGCCACCTGCAATATGCTCATGATTCATCACAACCAGATGAAGCTTCTTAGTATCACGCTGTACATGCACCATGACCTTGCCGTTTTCGCCTACCAGCCACTCTCCAGCCTTATAAAATGTTGAAAACTGCAACTGATTCTTTACCTGCTCAAACTCTGAATCAGAAAGTGGCTCACCATCCAGCCTGTCCTTATTGTTCTGCTCTAAAATATATTTAAAATTGTTCCATAAATCCGCTTCTGTCTTTAAATCTGGTCTGTACGTCCACTGCGAATCCCCATATATCAACTGCTCAATCAATTTCTGCTCTATTAACGATTCCAACTCCGGCATGATAATTTCTCCTTCTTCAAAATCAAAACACTAACTATATTTATTATAGCAAATATAGGCATAAAATACCACAAAATTACTTATATCAAAATCAGCGCAAGCATATTGTTTAAAAAGCTACATTACAGTCCTGACAAAGTCCTCATTACCAGATCCACATCCTTATTTTCCAGTTCCTGAATGATATGCAGATATGTTTTCTGCGTTGTTGTCATACTCGCATGCCCCAATCTGCGCGCCACACTGGCTATAGAAACACCGGCAAACAAAAGCAACGACGCATGCGTATGTCTAAGTCCGTGAATGGAAATCTCCGATATCCCACAGGCCTTACAGTGTCTGGTGAGAGCATCATTAACGGTTGAATTATAAATCTTTTCCTCTCCTACAAATATAGGCTCGTCCTCCGGCAACCCTTTTACCAGCTCAGAAAACTTTACTACTATCTGCCAGTCAATCTGAATCTTTCTCACAGATGACTTATTCTTCGTCGGTAGAAAACCGCCTTTACCCTTATAATCCCACGTCTTACTTATAGAAAGAGTTTGCCTTCCAAAATCAAAATCCTTCGGTGTGATGGCAAGCGCCTCTGAGAAACGCATCCCTGTCTTTGCCACAAGCAAAATAAACCAGTCCCAGTTCGGCTCTTCCTTTATATCCAGATCAGCTATCAAAGTATGCAACTCAAACTGATTGAGATATTTAATCTTTTTCTCACGTGGTGTCTTACCCTTGATGATAGCCTTTCTGGTCGGATCACGCTCTATCAGCCCCTCATCCACCGCGTCCATTACCGCACCCTTTAGCTGATGATGGAAGTCAAGTGTTGTCTGTCTCTCATGCTCCTTTGCGTAATCATTTAGTATCTTCTGATACGCGGTCCTTGTCAGCTCACAAACCTTAAGCTCCGGAGCCAGCTTCTCCACCCACTTTTGAGTCATCCTGTACTTTGCCATAGTGGCTTCACGAATTGCATCTTTCTTATACACTTCTATCCACTGTGTGTAATAGTTGTAAAATAATGCATCCTTGCTCATATCCTCTAGCATACGCTACCTCCTTTATTAGTACTGCTTACGCTGATGTAACCATAATTAGGCTTGCTTTGTTTGAGGTTGGTTTATGTTTGATTCGTTGTCAAATTTATGGTAACCATTGTATAGATATGATGTTACTTACGATAAAAAACAGTTTATAAAAGCATGTTCAGATGTAATTTGTGCTGGCGCTTGGTGAAGAGTGATGAGGTGGTCGAGGGTGGAAAATATCTTGCAATTCTATTCTGTTCATCAATATTTGCAGGTATTACAACTCCCAATTTTTCGATTTCACTTGTATTGATGACTGCCTGTGTACTACCAGCCGAAAGCGATTTGATATGTTTCTGGCACTCTGGACTATTGATACAATTTGTCAGAAACTTATAATTACATTTCTTGAAATCTGGTCTGATTATAACAATGTTTAAACAGTTTGCTTCTTCAGAATTCTCGTAATTTACAGCTTTTCCGCTATCTCCGTGTCTAGCAATAAGGATGTCACCTGCTTTTAATTGTGATTTTTGGTTGTGTTGATGAAATTCGTTTGTTACATATTTCAAATCATCTCTATTTAAAGATAATCCGTTAAGATTCCCTGTTCTATACATAGGAATTCCTGATTCATCTGTATAGAATTTCTCACATGTTCCGACAAATCCTACGCATATTTTTTCCGCCACTTCGTTCAACTTACGCTGTTCCCAATCGTTTTCAACATTTATATTTTTTATTGCTTACGATGAGATAAAGTAGAAATTGGGTTTTTATAAAAATCTGTCTGGCGCTGGTGAAGAGTGATAAGGTGGTCGAGGTTGCAAAAATAGCTCGCAATCACTTTCTGTTCTTCATATTTTGGAATATCAACTACAAATTCCTGCATATCAGATGCAAGGATATGTTTTATGGTATTACCAGTAGTAATGTTCTCAATTTGCTTTTTGGCTTTATCAGTCTGATATTCATAATTCAAAAAGTAAGGTTCAATTTCTTCTTTGGGATTTCTGAACATGATTAAGGCATGAGCTGCTGTATTGTCCAATTCTTCAGGGATTACAGCTGCATGTCCAACATGCCCTGACTGAACCATAACCATATCTCCGGTATGTAGCCATTTATCTTTTTGCTTTTCATAAAATTCATCATTTATGAAAATTTCAGCGTTATGATTTATCTGTCCGTCTTTTACATTGTTAGATTCCAAATAAAAATGTCCATGTTCTGCATAGTACGGAGTAGCTGTTCCTACGAATGCATTTCCAATCGAACCATATATATCCCCCAACTTACGCTGTTCCCAAACTTTTGGTTTTATTCACCATATCACAATGGACTTACGCTAATAACGAGTGATGCCACTTTTCATCACTTATAATATAAAAGACGTGAGTCAAATTGTCCCACGCCTAAAATTAATTAAAAGCACGGATGAATGCTCTTAAAAGTAATCAAAATTTTTTCAGATTTTATATTCCATCTCTCACCATCATAAGTGCAAATCCAAGCAGATTCTGTCCTCTCCACTTTTCCATTTCCAGTCTTTTAGGATCTGTCATTGACAATCCAATTCCCCAAATGCAGTCCCTCACAGCACCTTCCGCTAAAACCGCATCTCCTGTAGCTTTTAGTTTGGATTTCAATTCAGAGTTTTGAAATTTTGCACAAAGGCCCTTGTAAACAACAATCTGTCGCTTTCCATTCCAGATTGTTTCATTATAATTTGAAACTTTTCTTCCCAAAGCCTTAATTTGTGCAACATCTGTAGTTTCAAGGATTTTCTCCGCTATTTTAGTATCGCCAAAACAATTTGCTTTTTGATACATCATATACTGCTCCATTGATGAAAATCTTATTCCATCACATTCAAACTCACTTAAATACCAGTTACTAAGGTATCCATTTTCCTCATTTGGATTATGAAAACAAACTATATTCATTTATACTTTACCTACCTTTTTTACCGCCAAATCAAGCTCTAAATCATGAAGTCCACAATAAGCCTTCCTCAGAAAATCGACCGGTACTTTATTTATTACCTCTGCGCTTGGAATATCATAATACCACTGATAATAAGCATAAAATTCACCAATCCAATCAGGCATAAATCCTTCGATTGCTTTCCCCTGCTTTAACTTATATTTTTCTGTGTCTGAAAAGTATTTCCACAGTTCTTTTGCATCCATAGTATTAACATAAGCCATCGCATCATCAATGTTTTTTCTGGTTTTACTTTTCATATACGTATTTATAAAATCTTCTGTATCACTATCAGGATAAGACTGTGCCACAAAATCAAATAATTTTCCCTGATTTTCCACCACGTCACCTAGATACGCTTCTGAATATGCGCCCATTTTCTCACCTCTAAAACAATGTACTAAAAACATTCGTAACCTTATTTGCATCTGAATCTACTAAATTACACATTTTTTTTCTTGCTTCAATATCTCTTTGATTATACTTATTGTTAAATTCATTGTATTCAACTTGAAGTAAATCACTTTCTATCTCGCGTAAATTTGCATATGCTTTTTCTGTCTTAATACAATACTGAATCCCCAATCCGCCTAACGAAAGCAATTCTTCAAGAATATCTATATCAATATTATCTCGGACAAATTCTTTTGCAATGTAGAAATATGATGCATTTGCGCGCCATCCCTTTATCACATCATATGCATCGGTAGCAATACCATATTTATCAATAAACTTTGCTGCAAGCATCCTATAACGCTTGGAATCAGCAGCATCGCGATGTTTCATAAGCTCTGCAAGCCACGATAAAACATATTTCTCCTGAAAATCAAAAATTTTTAGATTCCTTGTATTTAACTCATACTTATTGAACCCATCCATTCTGTTCATTAGGTCTGCAAACCGCCCATTCTTTTGCTAAATCTATGTTTTCTGTCAGATAAAATCCACGACCATAATCATGTTTATCATCTCCACCACCAAATACCGGTGTTACTATTTTGTTAGGAGAACCATGATATAAAATTATTGTATCCATTTTAATTCCCTGTGACATTCTTACCCCTACCTTCCTTCAAGATATCTCATAACTCTAATATCAAATGATTATATAAACATATTTTGTAACATATATTTTTTCATTTTCTTAAGTTCATCGCACTTACGTTGGTGAAGAGTGATGAGGTGGTCGAGGTTGGAAAAATGCTCTCCTATTTTTGCTTGTTCATCAAATGATGGTACTTCAAAAGTAAGATTTTCAAGTACACCTTGACTAATGTTTTTATTCGCACTGTTGGTTGCTTGAGCCATTATTTGATTTCGTACTTTTTGAGTTCCAAATATATATTTTTTAAAATCATTATTTAGTCCATATTCATCCCTAAAACGAATAATAAATCCTGAATAAGTTGTATTTTCAAGGGTTTCTGGCACCAATGCTGCCTCACCAACTCCTTCCAGTTTTACTGAGGAACGAACAAATAATACATCTCCTTTTAGCAATGAATATTCTAACAATTGTTTTTCTGTAGCATCAGCTAATTCCATTTTGTTAACATCAATTACATTGTTTCCAAAGATATTTTGTAAGTTAATAAAGGGAAAACCATGTCCCATAGCCTCTTTAGAAAAGTTCATTCCGTTCTTCAATGAACCAAGTTCCCCCAACTTACGCTGTTCCCAATCGTAAGTAAATCCATCAAATCTAATTTCTGGAACTTTTGCTCCATTTTGAGGAAACATTTTTTGAAGCATATATTTTTTCAATTTTTTTGTCTGTTCACACTTTCGCTGGTGAAGAGTGATGAGATTATCAAGCTTATTGAGAAATGCTCCAATCTGCTTTTGTTCCTTCACTGACGGCACTAAAAATGTTTCATTTAGAAAGTCATTAGTGACCAAGTCATGCATCATTGTTGACGCTTTTGTGCTTCTAGCAAGAATGCGCTGCATTAATGTTTCATTATTGATTGCATACTTCCAAAAATATAAATCATATTCTTGAATAGGTCTGAAAACAGCAAAAATATGAGAAACTATACCGTTTCCTATATCATTTTCAACAAACCTGCCATATCGAAACTCTTTACTCTGATGACCTTCAAATGCTATATCCCCTAATTTAAATGTATAATATGTTTTGAGATATTCCGTAGTAGAAACCTTAACATCATTCTTGAACTGCATGGTCGCTACAGTGATGTTTTTATCCATTCCTATGCTACCATCATTCTTTTCACTTGACCTAGCATACAATTCAGAAAACTCACGCTGTTCCCAATCCTTAGTAAACCCTTTAAATCTAATCTTTGGATTTTCCATACAAATCACCCCTCAATCATATCAATATAACGATTTAACGATACCATTATATTTTCATCGGACGATGTCAGGTCTTTTAACAAATTCACAAACTCACCTTCGACCTTTCCTATCTCGTCATCTGTTTTTTGCATATCCTCGAGCAGACCATTTATATCGACTTCCTCTTCCTTTTCAAAATTGTCTACATATCGCGGTATGTTTAGGTTGAAATCATTCTTTTCAATATCATCAAAGCTTGCCAGATAGGATTCTTTGTCTACAGTTTCTCTTCTGTTATACAAATCCATAACTTCATCAATATGCTCGTCTGACATTTCGTTTTGTTTTTTGCCCTTAATGAACTTCTTTGACGCATCAATAAACAGTACATCTCTGCCATCTCTATGCTTTTTAAGTACAACAATGCATGTAGGAATAGACGTATTATAAAATAAATTAGCCGGCAATCCTATAACCGCATATATGTTTCCTGAACGAAGGAGCTTTTCTCTTATTTTTCCCTCTGCTGCACCTCTGAAAAGCACTCCATGTGGCAAAACGATTGCCATTGTTCCATTGCTTTTCAGATGATAAAGTCCATGAAGTAAAAATGCATAATCAGCCTTTGATTTTGGCGCCAAAACACCATATTCTGAAAATCTTTCGTCCTGTAAAAATCCTGATGCAGCGCTCCATTTTGCAGAATACGGCGGATTCATAAGAACCATGTGAAAGTCAGTTTCCTCACCAGTTGGCCAGTCTGCATCAAGAGTATCTCCATGATGCAGATTCTGATTCTCCGCAGCTACATCATGCAGGAACATATTCATCCTCGCCAGATTATATGTAGACATGTTCAGTTCCTGTCCATAATACTTTATATAGTTTGTATCACCTTTATAGTATCTCTTTGCGTTAAGAAGCAGCGAACCTGAGCCCATACATGGATCATAGATTGACAAACCTTTCACATTCTCCTGTCCTGTTATTGCTATTCTAGTAAGAATTTTTGATACTGCCTGTGGTGTATAGAATTCTCCCGCCTTCTTACCGGTCTCTGACGCAAACTGTCCTATCAGATATTCATATGCATCTCCAAGTATTTCACCATCGGAATTGAGCAAATCCGCCTGGTCTATTACTTTTATCAGTTCTGCAATTGTATCACTTTGTTTCTGGTCTCCCGCTCCAAGCCTGCTTGAATACAAATCAATGTCGGAAAACAAATCCACAAACAACTCTCCGCTCTGCTCAATATTATTGAATGCTTTCTGTAATTGCTCACGATTAAAGCAATTATTCCTTGCATCCTCTGCAAAACATGTATATGTAAGCTCAGGCTCAATTACATATTTACGATCCTGCTTTAATTCATCAAGCAAATCATTGGCATATTCACCCTTCAGCTCATTTTTATATGCCTCAAGTGCCACCTTGAGCGATTCCGGCTTCTCATCATTTATCAAATCATATACTCTTATCAAAAATGAATCTGATAGGTATTTATAGAATACAATTCCCAAAAGATAATTCTTATATTCGTTCGCGTCCATTTTAGAACGAAGTACATCAGCGCCACTCCAAAGTACACTGATTAAATCCTTACTATTTTCCTGTTCCGCCATTAATTGCTTCCTCCGAAATTCTATAATCTTTTGCTTTAATATTACACTCCACTTACCTCTTCTGTAAGCTTCCTAACCTTACCTGCATCCGCACACTGATAGCAGTTTTTCATCGCTTCATCATACGAAAAATCCACTGCATTGCCCGCTGCTGTCACATCACACTTCCATGAGCCACACGAGCTGTGTACCTGCGTAATCCCCGTGTATTCGATAAGTGCTCTCACATTGGTATCATTCACGCCGCTTCCTGCCAGAATCGTAATATCTTTTCCATATTGATTTTGAAGATGCTTAAGCTGTTTTCTGCCATCCCATACATTTACTGCTCCACCGCTTGTGAGGATACGATCTGCGCCAAGCCTAATAAGCTTCTCCGCTGCACTATCCTGATTATCTGTGCAGTCAAAGGCGCGGTGAAACACAGCTTCCCTGCCATACTCATGAATGAGCTCTATCATTTCCTTCGTGCGCTTTTTGTCCAGCATTTTTTCTTCTGTCAGAAATCCAAACGCAATACCATCTGCTCCATGCTCTAAAAGAATTTTTGCATCCATAAGCATAGTGTCGTATTCTTCATCCGAATAGCAAAATCCGCCGCCCCTTGGACGAACCATTGCCACTACCGGTATATTGCATTTTTCCTTTGCATATATTAAATTGGCGAGTGTCGGTGTCAGCCCTCCCATATATGGGGCACTGTTCAGTTCAACCCTGTCTGCACCATTTTCATATGCTGTTTTCACATCCGAAAAGCTGCCACAGCAGATTTCAAGCACCGGTTTATTTATTTCTTTGCCTCTCATTTTCTCCCCCTCATCCTCAAAGCATATAAAAATTATATCATATGTTGCGCACTTTGTATTGTTAACATTTCTAAGATTTCTAAAAATCATGTTTATTTGCCATTATTTCAAACTCATGTTACAATGCTTTTGTCCGGATTAATGGTGATTATTATCAGACACTTTTTAGTAGACAGCGAAAATGTCAACGACAACTGGCTGATGCTGTTTGATATGGCAGATGAGGACGACGAAATCGTAGTTTTTTACACAAAAAAATCACCTCACATGTCATACATGTCAGTCATCAGGCTTATGGAAAACAACAGTATTAATGTACGATTTGAGGAATGCTATGAGGGAACGAATGCCCTCGATTTTCAGCTGGTATCCTATATGGGTTATCTGATTGGACACAATGATTCCCTCAGTGAAAGCACATGTGAACATACATCTGGCAACACTGAAATACAAGATAACACAAAGCCATATAATGATAATTCTTCAGCTACTCATATCGTTGCAAACACAGCAGATGTATCAGCAGCCTCATGTGCTGATGAGTACATCATAATGAGCAATGACACAGGCTATGACCCTGCTGTAAGATTCTGGAAAGATAAGGGATTCGCTGTACGCAGATTCAATGTAAATTTCTGCAAACAGGCTGTCCAGCGAAGAAAAAACATCAAGTATCAGGTAGTAGCAGATATTCCATCCAAGGAAGATAACGTCAATAACAATACCAATATCAATACCGATACCGATGCTATCACCGCAAAGTCTTACAATCTGAATGAACTTATCGATGGCAATCATAGCAGCTATACAAACAGTGAACCGTTAGGTGATGAGCTTGCAACTAACGATGACTTACCGCCAAGTGATAAGCTTATGACTAATGATGACTTACCATCCACTGACGAACAGACACCTCATAACGGTTCTGGTAACAGCTCAAATAAAAACGAAGCAGATGAGGCTAAATCCTCAACGGACAGCATTGATACATCAGATATTTCTGAAGTATCGGCAGTATCCGAAGACTTCGACCATTTTGAGGTAGATTCTTTCCTAAACTGCATGGGAAAAGACAATCTGCTCAAGCTTCACGAGACGCTGGTTCATGTTTATGGTATGAAACAGGGTCAGACAATTTATAAAACCATAAAAGACAAATCCTACTCTTTTACGCCTGAAAAGCTCACGCGTAAAAAGAAAGTAGAGCGTTTTACAGGTATAATTTTCGCACACAGTGATATTAATGATCCCGGAAATTTTGTTGATTTTCTTGAAAAAAACAAGAATAAAACAAAGAATCTCAATGGAATAAGATCTGCCATTACAAAGACCTACGGTGAGACAGATGGTCTGAAATATTACAGCCTTTTCAAGCCATATTTCAAAATTATATCTGCACTGAAATAACGCCCTTTATTTTACAACAGAAAGGTAATCCGGATAAAACAATTGAGGCACGGAATTAATACTCCGTGCCTCAATTATGTTATTATTTCATTTTCAATTCTATACAATTTTATCCTTAGAAAACATAAAATCCACATTATATAACGTGCGTGAGAGGGCGCTGGAAGTCCGGTGGACTTCCGCTTAGCGCCGACCGCAACGAAGTGTAGAACGTACCCTGGGGTTCAAATCGTCCGCGGACGATTTGTAATATAGAAAGAGCAGGTATTACAACCTGCTCTTTCTATATTATATAACGTGCGTGAGAGGATTCGAACCCCCGACACCTTGGTCCGTAGCCAAGTGCTCTATCCAGCTGAGCTACACACACATATTTTATTTACTCATTCATTATAACACCCTTGTCAAGTGTTTTGAATGAATGCCGCAGACCGGAATCGAACCGGTACTGTATCACTACAACAGGATTTTAAGTCCTGCGCGTCTGCCAGTTCCGCCACTGCGGCATGAATGGGACCTACAGGGCTCGAACCTGTGACCCTCTGCTTGTAAGGCAGATGCTCTCCCAGCTGAGCTAAGATCCCATTTTTCAGATATTTAGTTATGAAAAGCGACCCGGATCGGGATCGAACCGACGACCTCCGCCGTGACAGGGCGGCGCTCTAACCAGCTGAGCCACCGGGCCACAATAACTATTTTGAAGATATTTGATATACCTTCAAAACCGCATACACTTAACACCTATACATCATACCATACTTTCTTTCCGAACACAACCATTTTCTGCAAAACTTTTGTTTTGCATTTCAGGTCAAGCCCTCGACCGATTAGTAACAGTCAGCTCCATGCCTTACGGCACTTCCACCTC
>ENA-OQKV01000026-OQKV01000026.1-human-gut-metagenome-genome-assembly--contig:-NODE-26-length-57338-cov-5.216654_pt1 | contig 57338 bp, 48 predicted proteins | sample MGYA00242655_ERZ504811 | MGnify/ENA primary metagenome ERZ504811 (study PRJEB26092, sample SAMD00036406) | human gut metagenome | host: Homo sapiens | study: EMG produced TPA metagenomics assembly of...
AAATTGCTTCCGGATGTTATAAGCTTTTATTTTACGTCTCTCAATGTGTTTTTAAGCATAATAAGCTTATCCCTGTACTCAGCAGCCGCCTCGAAATTGAGCTCTGCCGCTGCTTTTTTCATCTTTTTCTCTATATCTGCAATATGCTTCTCAAGCTCTTTTTTGCTCATTGACTCCGGATCTTTGTCAAGAGAATTCTCATCGGCCGCTACCTTCTTTGAGATAGCTATGAGATCACGCACGGATTTCTGTATAGTCTGCGGCGTGATGCCGTGAGCCTCATTGTACTCTTCCTGTACCTTTCTACGACGCTTTGTCTCGTCAATTGCGACACGCATGGAGTCTGTAATCTTGTCAGCGTACATGATAACATGGCCCTCACTGTTACGTGCGGCACGTCCTATCGTCTGTATAAGTGAGGTCTCTGAGCGAAGGAAGCCTTCCTTATCCGCATCGAGTATGGCAACAAGTGTAATCTCCGGGATATCAAGGCCCTCCCTGAGCAGATTGATGCCGACGAGCACGTCAAATACGTCAAGTCGCAGGTCACGTATTATCTCCGCTCTCTCAAGTGTATCTATATCTGAATGCAGGTACTTTACCCTGATGCCAAGCTCTGCCATATAGTTTGTGAGATCCTCAGCCATACGCTTTGTGAGTGTGGTGATAAGCACCTTGTGATGGTTTGCAGTCTCCTTATTGACCTCTGACACAAGGTCATCAATCTGTCCCTCAACAGGGCGCACTGATATCTCAGGATCCAAAAGTCCTGTCGGTCTGATAATCTGCTCCGCACGAAGCAGCTCATGCTCATTCTCATACTTATTCGGAGTGGCTGAGACAAAGAGCATCTGGTCTATTTTACCCTCGAACTCCTCGAAATTTAGAGGTCTGTTGTCAAGGGCCGAGGGCAGTCTGAAGCCATAGTCAACAAGAGTGGTCTTTCTGGAGCGGTCACCCGCATACATACCGCCTATCTGCGGAATCGTGATATGTGACTCATCCACGATTATGAGAAAATCATCCGGGAAGAAATCTATGAGTGTCATAGGAGGCTCCCCCGGCTTTGCAAAGTTCAGATGCCTCGTATAGTTCTCAATTCCCGAGCAGAAACCTGTCTCCCTCATCATCTCTATGTCAAAATTGGTTCTCTCTGCTATTCGCTGAGCCTCTATGAGCTTGTCCTCGCCTTTAAAATACTTCACACGCTCATCAAGCTCTTTCTCTATATTAAGGCAGGCCTCATTTATCTTCTCCTGCGAAACTACATAGTGGGATGCAGGGAAAATCATCGTGTGCTCAAGCGAGCACTTTACCTCGCCGGTCAGCACATCAACCTCCACTATCCGATCTATCTCATCACCGAAAAACTCAACCCTGATTGCCGTATCATCGGCATTTGCCGGAAATATATCAAGCACATCACCGTGCACTCTGAAGGTGCCTCGGTGAAAATCCATATCATTCCTGGTGTACTGTAAATCTATGAGAGCCCTCGCGAGATCATCCCTGTCCCTCTCCTGCCCCGGGCGCAGCGAAATACTCATACCTGTCCATTCATCAGGACTTCCAAGTCCGTATATGCAGGAAACCGATGCCACGACAATGACGTCCTTTCGCTCTGTGAGCGCTGCCGTGGCTGAAAGCCTGAGCTTATCTATCTCATCATTTACAGAGGAATCCTTGGCTATGTACGTATCAGACTGCGGCACATAGGCCTCAGGCTGGTAATAGTCGTAGTAGGAGACAAAGTACTCTACTGCGTTCTCAGGGAAAAATTCCTTCATCTCACCATAGAGCTGCCCCGCCAGTGTCTTATTGTGCGATATGATAAGTGTAGGCTTATTGAGTGCTGCAATGACATTAGCCATGGTAAAAGTCTTGCCGGAGCCGGTAACTCCTAGTAAGGTTTCAAACTGGTTGCCCTCCTTAAAACCCTTCACAAGCTGCTCTATCGCCTGAGGCTGGTCGCCGGTCGGCTTGTATTTTGAATGCAGTTTAAATTCCATAACGCACGCTTCCTCCAAAAAAATCTTAAATACTGCTTTTGTAAAATTATAAAAAGACAAAGTCAATCATTTATAGTATGCACTTATGCGCTTTATTTTACTACAAAAAATTGACTTTGTCCACAATTTCAGAACATTCGTTCTTGTTCATTTATTTTATGTTACTGTTCACGCCTAAAAGTGTGCCCAGCAACGATTACAGCCATTTAAAATTTACTTTACACGTCCACAGCACTGCTTATATTTCTTGCCACTGCCGCATGGACATGGGTCATTCGGATATACCTTGGCTGCTGCACGGCGCTTTGGTGCATTCTGTGCTGACTCATCCTTGTTTGTGCCCGAAATCTTTGCAACCTGCTCTCGCTCAACCTTCTGCTCAACCTGTACATGATACAGCAGTCTGACAGTATCCTCCTGGATAGCTGAAATCATGTCGTCAAACATATCAAAGCCTGCCATCTTGTACTCTACGATTGGATCTTTCTGTCCATAAGCCTGTAAGCCGATTCCCTGACGAAGCTGTGCCATATCATCGATGTGATCCATCCACTTTCTGTCGATTACACGAAGAAGCACGACACGCTCAATCTCTCTGAACTGCTCAGGCTCAGGGAATTCTGTCTCCTTCTGCTCATAAAGCATAACAGCCTTTTCCTTTAAGTACTGCTTAAGCTGCTTTGCATTCTTGATTGACTCAATATCCTCTTTTGTAATCGGATCAAGAGGAATGACCGGAAGCACAAGCTCATTGAGCTCTACAAGATTCCAGTCAGCTCTGTCAATTTCCTCGGAAATACATCTGTCGACAGACTTCTCAACCTGCTCCTGAACCATCTTAAGGATAGCATCACGCATGTTGTCACCGTTAAGCACCTTCATACGCTCACTGTAGATAATCTCTCTCTGGTCATTGTCCACCTGGTCATACTCGAGAAGATTTTTACGAATACCAAAGTTGTTGGCCTCGATTTTCTCCTGAGCCTTCTCGATAGCAGATGTGAGCATCTTATGCTGGATCTGCTCGCCCTCCGGTACTCCGAGAGCATTGAAAACGCCCATCAGACGCTCTGAACCGAAAAGTCTCATGAGGTCGTCCTCAAGTGAGATGAAGAACTGTGACTCACCCGGATCTCCCTGACGTCCTGCACGTCCACGGAGCTGATTGTCTATACGTCTTGACTCATGGCGTTCTGTACCGATAATCTTAAGACCTCCGGCAGCCTTTGCCTCATCGTCAAGCTTGATATCGGTACCACGGCCTGCCATGTTGGTTGCTATTGTAACTGCACCGTGCTGTCCTGCAAGTGCAACAATCTCTGCCTCTTTCTCATGGAACTTGGCATTTAATACTGTGTGAGGGATTCCCTCTCTCTTGAGCATGCCGCTCAAAAGCTCTGATGTCTCGATGGTGATTGTACCTACAAGAACAGGCTGTCCCTTTTCATGTGCCTCTTTAACCGCATCCACAACAGCCTTGAACTTTTCCTTTTTGGTAGCGTATACAGCATCCTGCAAATCAATACGCGCTATCGGCTTATTTGTAGGTATCTCGACAACATCCATGCCGTAGATATCACGGAACTCTTTTTCCTCTGTGAGAGCTGTACCTGTCATACCGGCCTTCTTGTCAAACTTATTGAAGAAGTTCTGGAATGTGATCGTGGCAAGGGTCTTGCTCTCTCTCTTAACCTTTACATGCTCCTTTGCCTCGATAGCCTGATGCAGTCCGTCCGAATAACGGCGTCCAGGCATGATACGTCCGGTAAACTCATCTACGATAAGCACCTCATCATCCTTTACCACATAGTCCTGATCTTTGAACATGAGGTTGTGCGCACGAAGCGCAAGTATGATATTGTGCTGGATTTCAAGATTCTCCGGATCTGCAAGGTTCTCGATATGGAAGAACTGTTCTACCTTTTTCACACCATCCTGTGTAAGGTTTACGACCTTGTCCTTCTCATTTACTATGAAATCACCGGTCTCGTCCTGGACAATGCCCATGATGGCATCCATCTTTGAATACTCAGGAACATCATCACCACGCTTCATCTGTGTAGCCAGGATATCGCATGCCTCGTAAAGTCTTGTCGACTTGCCACTCTGTCCTGAAATGATAAGAGGTGTACGTGCCTCATCGATAAGCACTGAATCGACCTCATCGATGATAGCATAGTGGAGACCTCTCTGAACAAGCTGTTCCTTGTAGATAACCATATTGTCACGCAGGTAATCGAATCCAAGCTCATTGTTTGTGATATATGTAATATCGCAGCCGTAAGCCTCCCTACGCTCGTCATTGTCCATGCCGCCAAGCACCACGCCGACCTTAAGACCTAAGAACTCATGAACCTGTCCCATCCACTCAGCATCACGCTTTGCAAGGTAATCATTGACTGTGACAATGCACACACCCTTGCCCTCAAGTGCATTAAGGTATGCAGGAAGTGTAGAAACAAGTGTCTTACCTTCACCGGTTCGCATCTCTGCAATACGTCCCTGATGTAAAATAATACCACCGATTATCTGTACTCTATAATGTTCCATGCCAAGCACACGCTTAGCAGCCTCTCTTACTGTAGCAAATGCCTCCGGAAGAAGATCATCAAGTGTTGCTCCGTCCTCCAGACGCTTTTTAAACTCCCTTGTCTTATCCTTTAATTCTTCATCGGAAAGCTTTCCCATTGCTTCCTTATATGACTCAACTTTGTCAGCAATCGGGTAAATTCTCTTAAGCTCTCTCTCGCTGTGAGAACCAAAGATTTTTGAAAATGCGCTCATATTTTTCTCCTATAACTTCAAATTGCCCTTGTACAGGCTCACAATAGTGTTATTGTAACACTTTGAGGATAATTGCACAACCTAAAGGGATGAATGTTTTGTAAACATTTTATAAAAATATTGATGTTTGCGCCTTTAATTTTTTTGGGGGCTTCGCGCGTGTGAGGCTGTGAGGTCCGGGGGAGTACACAGTATATTCCTCATAAAAAATATGAACTTTTTTATTCTGAACACACTGTGTACTTCCCGGATCCACTTTGTTGTGCGCGAAGCATGGCAGAATTATTTTTTTAATTCAAAAGCTCTCCTTATAGGAGAGCTTTTGGAGCTACATTTTTATATACGGAAGCTATTTTACTGGTTATTTCATTACTTCTGGGCTTCATATGCTTCGCGGCATGCTTTTGCGAGCTGGTCGCCGCAGGATGTATTCTTAAATCCACATTTAATTCCACCGATTTTTTCCTCTACCTGGGCAACTGTGAGTCCTTCAACGAGCTTTGGGATGGCCTTAAGATTTCCGTTGCAGCCTCCTGTAAACTTTACGTTATGTACTACATCTCCATCGAGGTCAAGCTCAATCTGTGTTGAACAGGTTCCTTTTGTTTTGTAAATATATGACATATTTTATCCTCCTGTGTTTTCAGTTTTTGTGTATACATGATTATAACATATATTTTTGCATCTTTACTATGTTTTTTCACATTTTCAAACTCAGTTTTTCAATTCAGAAGTCACTGTTCACACATAACAGTGTGAACAGCAATGATTCAGATTCATAAATCTTTTCTTATATTTATTTATGCCATAACGTATTACCCCATTCTAGAGGATTACCGGCTGAATCTGTCGTCCGGCCATCACTTCATTTATTGTGCCGACAACCTGTTTTCCATCACACACGAGTGAATTCGGTTTCTTCACACAGTCATCCTGCCCAAACGGCACAAAATAAATATTTTTCATATTCATCAACTTTCCGATATTCTTAAAGTTGATGCCGAGCGCATCATTTGTGGAAATCCCGATAACAAGCGGTCTGCCGTTTCTCAGATGAGCCTTTGCCGCGAGAAGGACCGGTGTGTCCACTATGCCGTTTGCAAGCTTTGCCGCTGTGTTGCCGGTGCATGGGTAAATCACCATCACGTCAAACAGCTTTCCCGGGCCGACACGCTCTGCCTCCTGCAGTGTCCTGATGCCCTCATCCCCTGTGATTTCGGAGATAGTATGCATAAAGTCTCCCGCCTTTCCAAAGCGTGTGTTCATCATCTGTGCATTATAGGAATATACAGGTGTCACATGTGTGAAGCTATCCACAAGCCTCTTTGCAACATCCTTAGTCTTTTCAAAACTACAGAAGGAGCCTGTAATTCCCATTCCTACGGTGCAATCCGAAATAACCATAAGCCCTCCGTCATACCTTTTCTTTTCATACAGTCATAAAGTATTTTTGCACCGGTTTTCGGACAGTATATGCCCGGAAGGCCGAGCGCATGCGTACAGTTTATCTGATATCTCTTACAGGCCTCAAAATCACAGCCGCCTGGCTTAGATGCAATGTCTATAATTATCGCATCTTTTTGCAAAATCATGATTAAACTTTCATCTATAACCCTATCCGGTACTGTGTTTATGAGGAACAGTGTTTCAAAACAGGCCTTGGCAGGATCATTAAAATCCACCGTTTCATAGCCCAGTTCAGCGGCCTCATGCCTTGCCTGTTTTCTCCTTGCCATCACCATGACATGGGCTCCCATAGCAGAAAAAACGCGGGCCATTGCCTTTCCGCATTTTCCAAACCCGCTCACAAGTACCTTTGAGCCGTATATACCATGTATGCTTTTTTGTATCGCTATGGACGCAGTGGCCTCGGCCGTAACAATGGCATTCTGCTCTATAACAGTTTCATCTCTCATAAAGTCACAGCCCCTGTCAACACCGGGAAAGCACTCCGGCATCATGCCGCCCCACACTGCAATATTGTTAATTATTATAATATGTTTTAATTTTTCTATATCACTATTTATAAGCTTAAGCTTTGAAAACGGTGTAGGAAACACAATATTCCCAACACGCTCATAATCAATCCCGCCGCTATTTCTGCAATCCGTCTGTTCTCCTCCCAGCATATCAGCGAGGTACTTTTGCCTCTGATCCGTAACATATATTATAGTGTCTTTTTGCATAATAACTTCTTCCTTTCGCTATAATATATGCGCATTTTCAGCTTATGTGAGGGTATTTGTTTTCCCGCCTAAAGCATCTCATAAAGCTTTTTCAAAGCTTTACCTATTCAAAAAATACAGAGCCTGACATATATTCCGCCAAGCCCTGTATTTTTTATAAATTCTACATTAAATTTTTAAATTATCCTATTCAATTCCGGTTCCAACGGATAATCTCTCCGTAGCTTATTACAGCTGTGTAACAACAAAAATATCGTAGATGGCTTTTATTGCCTTGTCAAAGTCATCATTGCTTACACCGATGATGATATTGAGCTCTGATGAACCCTGATCAATCATGCGCACATTGACATTGGCATGTGCAAGTGCAGAGAAAATCCTGCCGGCTGTACCACGGTTTGACTTCATGCCACGGCCAACAACAGCGATAAGCGCGAGGTCTGACTCGAGGTCAATGATATCAGGATGAGCAAGTCTTCTGATTGAGCTGATAACCTGCTGCTCCTTGCCCTCAAACTCTGCCTGATGTACGAATACCGTCATAGTATCGATACCTGATGGCATATGCTCTATAGAGATACCGTTCTCCTCAAACGCCTGGAGAGCCTTTCTACAGAAGCCCACCTCTGAGTTCATCTTGTCCTTGTCGATATTTACCGCAACAAAGCCCTTCTTTCCGGCGATACCTGTGATGGTATAATCAGGCTTTTGGCATGTGCTCTCAACGATAAGAGTACCAGGTGCTTCCGGGTCGTTTGTATTTCTGATATTGATTGGGATGCCTGCCTTTCTTACAGGGAAAACAGCATCCTCGTGGAGCACTGATGCTCCCATATATGAAAGCTCTCTGAGCTCTCTATAAGTAACAACCTTGATTGGCTGTGGATTGTCGATAATTCTAGGATCAGCTACGAGACAGCCTGAAACATCTGTCCAGTTCTCGTACATGCTGGCATGACATGCCTTTGACACGATGGAACCAGTGATATCCGAACCACCTCTTGAGAATGTAACTACCTTTCCGTCAGGTCCTGCTCCGTAAAAGCCCGGAATAACAGCCTTTTCTGTCTGCTCAAGCTTCTTTGAGAGCACCTTGTCTGTCTTTTCCGCGTCAAAATTGCCATTCTCATCAAAAAAGATGACTGTTGCCGAATCTATAAACTCATATCCGAGATAGTTTGCCATGATGATTCCGTTTAAGTACTCACCACGAGAGGCTGCATAATCTGCACCTGCCTTTGCCTTGAAATTCTCAGCGATAATCTTGAACTCCTCATCAAGCGCCAGCTTTAAATGAAGGCCATTTATGATTGAATCATATCTGTCCTTGATTTTTCTGAGCATAACCTTGAAATCCTGATCATTCTCAGCCAGATCATAGCATGCATAAAGCATATCTGTTACCTTTGTGTCTTTGGAATTTCTCTTTCCCGGTGCACTCGGCACAACATATTTTCTTGACTCATCGCTTCTTATGATGTCGCCAACCTTTGTGAACTGCTCTGCACTGGCGAGCGAGCTGCCGCCAAACTTTACTACCTTTACCATTTGTCTGTTTTTCCTCTGCTTCCTATATAAATAACTGTATTAGCCAATATTATACCGCTTTGATAAATCATTCGTCAATACTCAATGTAGTCAACATCAAGCTTCATAACATCGTGTTCTTTGTCAAATGTGATGATACCGTATGATGGCATGCAGCCCCACAGCGGTGCACCGATGCTTCCCGGATTCATCATCGCAAGACCATTGTGCTTATCATAAAACAGCTTGTGTGTATGTCCAAAGAGAGCCAGATCTGCCCCGATCTCCTTCGCATGAAGCTCCAGATGCATATATGACAGCTTTACTCCATATGTATGTCCATGGCACATGAGTACCTTATAGCCGTCGATATCAATAAGTCTCTCTGTATCTCCCCGTGAAAAATCACAGTTTCCCGGCACATTGACCATGGTTATATGAGGGAACTCTCTCCTAAGGGCATCCGCATCCACAACGCAGTCTCCCAGATGAAGTATCATATCAGGTTCCTCTCTTTTGACTGCCCGAATCATATTTCCCACATTACCATGTGAATCACTCAGTACCAAAACTCTCTTCATGCGCGTCTCTCCTATATCTTGTTTTACGTATCCATCCAGAGCCACCTTGAGAACAAAAAAATCTGCCGCTTACATGCGAGCATGACGCATCAGCCTTTTTGTTCTCAATGGTTCTGAATAATTACCTTTTTTATATATTATCATAAGTTTTCCGCGTGTAAAATATTTTTTTCTTTATATACGCAAAAAAGCTCCATGGCGACTTCATTGTCAGCCCGGAGCTTTTAATCTTTAACTTTGACTACGCAAGCCTCTTCCACTGCTTGCTGCACTTATAATAAGAATAGAACATACATCTTTCTGCCTGCTCGCATCTGACCGGTGCACTCTCGATATTGCACTGGCAATTTACAATAGCATCTGCTTTTCCCTTACATGAACCCTTTATCATTACATCATCTAAAACTTCGTCTGACATTCTCTTTCTCCTCACATTTGTTTGATAGTATATTTACCTGTTACAATATTGATATATTTTATTATTTTTCTCTGTACGGGCTATGCTTTACGTACTCTTACCATCGGCTTAAATACTAACATCTTGTCCGCAACAGTTGTGATTATACTATATATTGTATTTTAAATCCATATGTCATTTCTAACAAAACAAATGATTTTTTATGTCACATTTTTCACTTGACGAATTTCATTTTCATGTTCAAGACCAAAAATCAAGGATATCTGAGTAAAACTTTTCCAAGGTATCATCATCCGCATTAAATATCTCGTGCTTTGAATCAGGATAGACCTTCTTAATGCCCTGAGGCAGCTTCGCAATAAATTCATCCTCAGCGGTATTTGAAACCAGATAATCCTTTCCCGCCTGGCATAACAGCACCGGTATTTTAATTTCCTGTGCATGCTTCTTTATATATTTGGATGCCTTGCGCCCGGCCCTGCACCATCTGTAGGTGGCGCCATTTGTACGATAGCGTTCCTCCTCCACCTTACACTTGTATATGTAGTCATAGCGCGCCCTTGACAGACAACAGCTCGATTCAAAATCATACTCATCCGTATACGGTGTCTGGCTCGGCAGATATTTATCGTTCCAGTTAAGCACACTTGCGACAAACAGTATCGCCTCCACGGCAAAATGTGAAAAATTGCCATAAAGCATCTCTATCATAGGGCTTGAAAGTACTGCCTTTGTAAATACCTCAGGATGCTTCTCAAGATACAGGGCAGCTATCGCGCCTCCCATAGAGTGACCGTACAGGTAAAGCGGTCTGCGCCCCTCACGCTTCATCACAATCTCGCGGATAAACATATCAAGGTCACTCACATAATCGTCAAAACTGTTTACAGTGACCATGCTCATATCTGATACACTTCTTTCCGAAAAGCCGTGTCCGCGATGCTCCACCATATATACAGAGTATCCGGCCTTTGCGAAATAGTAAATCATCTCATAATATTTAGGCATACACTCTGTAAATCCATGTGATATGACTATGGCAGCCTTTGCTACAGGTGTCGTCACATAGCCGTAATGTATGCGTGTGCCATCTGCACTCTTCATATAGCCATCTTCAAAATTAAGCCTGATAAAAGGCAAAACACATCTTGTTAATTCCTCATTATATTTTTCTTCTGTAATAATCATAGCATTCCCCACTTTTGGTATTTGATATTTTGTAAGTAACTATATCTCAATCCGGTCAATAAGATTCAGGTCATATTTTCTGACTATATCAAGTGCCTTTTCATAGCTTTCCACATCACATATATTGTCCACTGTATGTGCATCAAGCCCAAGTATCACTTTGTTGCCGATGTCATGCGGTATACACCAGAAGCGATCTGTCGGATAGTGCTTTCCTGCACTGATACCAAGCATGTTTATCTCAAGCGGTATGTCAAGCTCCTTAAGTGCCTTGCACATCCTCGTCATCTCCCATTCGTAGACAGAATCAAGTCCCTGATAATTTATTAAATCAGGATGTGCCAAATAGCTGTACATGCCTGTTTTCATGCCCTCTATAACAATATCCACATACTCGCGTATACGACTCTCATCATCTGTCGGTGTGCCTGTATATGGGCCTGTCTGCTCTGATTTCATAAAATGCTGGCCCATTATCATGTAATCACAGCCAAGCCTGTCAAACATAGCCTTCTGCTCCTTGAAAAACTCCGGTATGTACTCCGCCTCAAAGCCAACGTAGAGCTTTATGTCGGATGCATACTCCTTCCCAAGCTCCCTGATGGCATACACATACTCCGGTGCCTGCTCCATCGTCATCCGGATGCCCGACACATAGCCATCCTTAAAGGGGCACGGCACATGATCTGAAAAGCCAAGCTCTGCGATACCCATTCTGATAGCCGCCTCTATATATTCTCGCTCGCTGCCATATGCATGCTGGCACCTATAGGTGTGCGTATGGTAGTTTGCCTTTAAAAATCCCGTCATTACTTAAACCTCCAAAAATCTATCTCTTATTGCTGTTCAAACAGCTATTCAAATACTACAATCGAAATCGATTTTATCACTTTTTATACTTTATTACAATCTCATATTTTTGGGACTTTTTTCTCTATGAAATATATATGCGTTATGTTATAATCCATTGATATATGATGGTCATAATAATTCTGTCCACCACACAATCATAAATGAGGGGCAAAATACCTTTTGACCCTCATATCATTATATTTTTATATACGGAGGAAATAATGTTCAAAAAAGGAGTGGTTCCCTCCCAGGGACTGAGAATTATCATCGTCGGATGCGGCAAGGTAGGCCGTACTCTCGTTGAGCAGCTTGGCAAGGAGGGGCACGACATAACAATTGTCGACAAAAACAGGGAGAGGATTTCCCAGGTATCCAATATCTATGATGTAATGGGTATTGTAGGAAACGGTGCCAGCTACAAGATACTGCAGGAAGCCAGTATTGATGATGCCGACTTAATAATCGCAGTCACAGGCTCTGATGAGCTGAATCTGCTATGCTGTACCATTGCCACACAGGTCGGCAACTGTGCTGCTATAGCCAGAGTCAGAACGCCTGAATACAGCCAGGAGGCCAAATATCTGCGCGACAAGCTTGGTCTTGCACTCATTATCAACCCTGAGCTTGAGGCAGCTATTGAGATGGCTCATATTCTTCATCTGCCGTCCAGCCTTGAGGTGACAAACTTTGCTCACGGTCAGGCACAGCTCATCAAGTATGAAATTCCCGAGGGCAGCATCCTCGACGGAACAAAGCTCATGGATCTGGGCACCAGACACCATGCCAACATACTTATCGGTGCAGTCGAGAGAGATGATGAGGTCACTATCCCATCAGGTGATTTTGTGCTCCGCAAGGGAGACAAACTGTCATTTGTCGGCGAACGCAGACATACAAAGGAGTTTTTCAGCCACATCGGAGTCAATACACACAGCGTAAAAAATACACTGATTATCGGAGGCGGCAAAGCCGCATATTACCTGGCAAAGCAGCTCATATCACGAGGCATAAAGGTCAAAATAATCGAAAATAGCTTCGAGCGCTGTGAGGAGCTTTCCATACTGCTTCCGGATGCTGTCATCATAAACGGTGACGGAACAGAACAGGCACTCTTAAAGGAAGAGGGCATAGAGACCTGCCAGTCATTTGTACCTCTTACCGGTATAGACGAGGAAAACATCATGCTTACGCTCTATGCGAAACAGGTTTCCAATGCAAAGGTCATAACAAAGCTTAATCGTATAACTTTTACCAATGTCATAAACAGCCTGGACCTTGGCAGTGTAATCTCGCCAAAATACATCACCTCAGAAGCCATAATTGCCTATGTCCGTGCAAAGAAAAACTCTATGAACTGCAATATAGAGACTCTCTACCACATGTACGACTCAAGAGTTGAAGCAATTGAGTTCTTTGTATCAGAAAACTCAAATGTGACAGACATACCGCTTCGAGACCTAAAGCTCAAAAAGCATCTGCTCATCTGCTTCATCAACCGAAACGGCAAAATTATTATCCCTACAGGTAATGACAGCATACAAAAAAATGACACTGTCATGATTATAACAACCCATACCGGCTTTACGAATCTTCAGGATATTATGGAATAGTGGGGGAATGATATGAACACTTCAGTAATTCGATATCTTCTGGGATATATTTTAAAGCTTGAAGGCTTTTTGCTGCTTCTGCCATGTATTGTTGCCGGTATTTATTATGAAAAAAGCGGCATCTACTTTTTGATTGTTGCACTCATAAGCATAGCTATCGGTTTTATTTTTTCGGCTAAAAAACCGAGGGATTTTACCTTTTACCTGAAGGAGGGCTGTGCAACAACCGCACTGGGCTGGATCGTACTGAGTATATTCGGCTGTCTGCCTTTTTACATATCAGGAGAGATTCCAAGCTTCACAGATGCTCTTTTTGAGACCATCTCCGGCTTCACCACGACAGGAACGAGCATCCTGCCTGAGGTAGAATCACTCTCCTATTGCATGAATTTCTGGCGCTGCTTTACGCACTGGATTGGCGGTATGGGTGTGCTTGTATTTCTTCTGGCAATCATCCCGCTTTCAGGCGGCAGCAATATAAACCTGATGCGCGCAGAAAGCCCCGGGCCTTCGGTTGGAAAGCTCGTTCCAAAGATGCGGCACACTGCCAGGCTTTTATACATAATATACTTTGGTCTTACGACTATGGAGATTATTTTCCTGCTTTTCGGAAAAATGCCTCTGTACGATGCCATCTGTACCTCTCTCGGCACAGCCGGAACAGGAGGCTTTGGTATCAAAAACGACAGCTTTTGCAGCTATAATGTTTATCTGCAATGGGTTGTTACCATATTTATGATACTTTTCGGTGTCAATTTCAACGCTTACTACCTGCTTCTCTTCGGTCACATCCGTGAAGCACTTAAGGTTGAGGAGGTCAGATACTATTTCGGTATCATAATAGCCTCCGTTGTAGTCATAAGCGTGAATATCGCGCATATGTGTACCGGTGTGTTTGACGCAGTCACAAAGGCTGCGTTTCAGGTTGGCTCAATCATCACGACAACCGGATTCTCGAGCACCGATTTCGACAGATGGCCTGAGCTTTCAAAGACACTGCTTGTGCTTTTGATGTTCATTGGCGCATGTGCAGGAAGCACCGGCGGAGGTATCAAGGTATCGCGTATTGTCATCGCTGTAAAGACAATAGGCAAGGAGTTAAATGGCTACATTCACCCAAAGAGTGTGAAAAAGCTCACCTTTGAGCACAAGCCTGTAGACCATGATGTTATCAGGTCAATAAATGTTTATTTCATGACGTACGCCGTCATTTTTATTGTTTCACTGCTGCTTGTTTCCGTTGAAAACTATGATTTCACTACCAATTTCACGGCTGTCGCAGCTACATTTAACAATATCGGACCGGGTCTTTCTCTGGTCGGTCCGACATGCAATTTCGGCTTTTTTAATAATTTCTCCAAATATGTACTGATGTTTGACATGCTTGCCGGAAGACTCGAGCTGTTTCCACTACTCATCCTCTTCCATCCGTCAATCTGGAAGGAATTATTTATTCAAGCAGATAAAAAAGTAAAAGGGAATAGAAAGGAGAAACAAAATGTTCGCATGTAAAAATTGCGGTGGAAATGTGAAGTTTGACATCAAATCAGGCCAGTTAGCCTGTGAATACTGTCATTCACTTTTCGACCCTTACGCGTACGAGGACAAAACCTCTGACGCCGAGGTCCAGAAGGACTTCGAAGCAACCATTTTCACATGCCCTCAGTGCGGAGGAGAAATCCTGAGCACAGACGATACCGCAGCAGGCTTCTGCAGCTTCTGCGGTGCATCAACTGTGCTCTACAGCCGCATGCAAAAGGAGCACAAGCCGGCTTATATCATACCATTTGCAAAGAGCAAGGATGACTGTAAGCAGGCCTACATGAGCCTCATGAAAAAGGCTATTTTCGTGCCAAAGGAGCTTAAGGATCCTAAGTTTATCGATGGATTCAGAGGTATCTACATGCCTTACTGGACATATTATGTAACCCAGAAGGCTCCTATTTCACTTCCGGCGAAAAAATCCCACCGTTCAGGAGATTACATAATTACAGACCATTTCAGGCTCGAGGGAGATCTCGACGCCTACTACAAGGGACTGTCCTACGATGCATCATCATCCTTTGATGACAGCATCAGCGAAAAACTCGCGCCTTATGATGTGAAGAATATGAAGCGCTTTACACCGGCATTCTTAAGTGGTTTTTACGCTGATACAGCTGATTTACCATCAACGGTTTACGCAAGCGACGCAATGGATGCAGCCTGCACAAACACAGTAAGCGAAATAAGTAAAGAGCCTGCCTTTACCGGCTTGTCAGTCGACAGTGACTCCGCTGCTCTTTCGCCTTCAAGTCTTGGCACTACTGTAAAAGAAACAGATTACTCGATGTTTCCGGTATGGTTTTTGTCGTACCGCAATAAGGATCGTGTGGCATATGCCACAGTAAACGGCCAGACCGGCAAGGTTGTTGCAGATCTGCCTATATCTGTCGGTAAATTCCTGCTAGGCTCACTCATTGCGGCAATTCCGGTATACATTTTATTATGTCTGCTGACGGTTCTCACTCCCGGAATGACTCTTACCATAGTCGGTGTGCTTGCGATTATCGCAAATATCTGTTACTCACAGGAGCTGACCATGATTGCTGTAAAGGAAGCCGGTACCGAGGATAAGGGCCGTATCGCAAAGGAACAGCCGGAGGCACTTGGTGCAATCAACAACCGCAGACGCCTTAAGGCTGCAAAAAAGGCCACGAAAACCATAAAGAAAAAGACAAACACATCGTTTGTAGCTTACTTTATACTTTTTATATTTGTCATTCAATTCGTACCTGCGCTGTTTACAATCATCGCAGGTATCGGAGGCAGCTTTGGCAATGCAGACGGCAGCCTGATTTTATTTGTTATTTTGACCATTATATCATTTATTTTTTCAATCAGAGCCTTCTCAAGCTTTGACCGGATGCCCGGACACAAGGGAGTTGCCGAACTCATCTTTGGCATGGTATCCATGCTTATTGGCGATGCTGTTCTTTTGTTCCAGCCGGTGCTCGATGCATGGTACTATGGCGCAGCTTTTATCATCATCGCCTCAGTGCTTATCACACTGATTAATGTCATCCGCGCATTCAATGTGCTTACAACGCGCAAGCTGCCACAGTTTGCCACACATAAGGGAGGTGATGACCGTGCATAGAAATAATTATAAAAGTCCTTTTTTGCATTGTATAAAATGCAGGTGCTCAGCTTTATTTACATTATTTTTGCTTGTTACAGTCCTTGTTTTGAGCAGCTCATCAAATGTATATGCCACTGAGACAGCCACAAATTACAATCTAAGCGGCACAAACAATTCTACCGGCTACGAGTACATCCTTGAGGACTCTGCCAATTTCATTGACGATGCTGTAAAGGGCAGGCTCATCTCACAGATGAAAAAGACAACCGAATACTGCAATATAGCTGTTGTCACCACTACCTCACATCCTTACGGAAGCACTGAAAGCTATGCAGTCAATACATTTGAAGGCTATTTTGGAACCGGCGCAAACGGTGTCATTTTCGTAATAGACAGAGATTTAGACGAGATTTATCTGGCTTGTGAGGGAAGCACGCAGAGAACCATTCCGAACTCAAAATGTAACTCCATCTGTGACAACACTTATATATATGCCACCTCAAGTCATGATTACGACTATTTCACCTGCTGTATGGAAACAATAGACCAGGTCAACACAGTCCTTGCAGGCGGACATATATCACAGCCTCTCAGATACATTTCAAGTATCTTTATCGCTCTCGCTGCCGGCATGATTTTTTGCTTTGTATATGCATTATCCCTGTCAAAGGGCCGCAAGGCTAAGAGCAACGAGCTCATGGGTGCAGCATTTACAAAGGTAGAGATTCATAATGCACGCGCACGCTTTATGAACCAGACAAGAAACTACAGTCCACAAAGCTCAGGCTCAAGTGGCGGTCACAGCGGTGGTGGAGGTCATAGTGGCGGCAGTCACAGTGGTGGCGGTCACCACATCTAGTACACCTTCAAGCACAGTGTGGATGTGGCTACTATTTCAATGATTCCCAATGAGATTCTAAACAAGCCGGGCAGGCATCAGCTTTTTGTTCTCAGTGGTTTTATAGTTATTAATAGCTTGCAAAAATAAAAAGCCCTCAGCACTGTGTACTGAGGGCTTTTTGTTTTAGCAGTCCGTACGGGAATCGAACCCGTGTTTCCGCCGTGAGAGGGCGGCGTCTTAACCGCTTGACCAACGAACCGTGTATTATAATACCACGATCAATCGGATAATGCAAGCTTTTTTTGAAATTTTTTAAAAAATTTTATTTATTATTTATCTGCCTTTTTCGCCTTCTTTGCTTTCCTTATACGTTCTCTTTTAAAGCGTTCCTTCAGACTCTCTGTAAAGGTATCGAGATACCTGTTCTCCACCTTTGGATTTCTAAAGCCCTGTGCTCGGTTAAGCGCAGATTTCTTTAAAGCACCCATTGAATCGATGACGCGGTCCGCACTGGCTCTGATACGTTTTCTCTTTCTGCGCTCCTCGACAGCCTCCGCAAGCTCCTGTGACCGCTCCTCTGCCCTTTCATCAGCCGCCTTCTTACGCTCTTTAACCTCTTCCACAACCTCATCCATATAGGTATTGAAATTGTTCTGCAGATTGACGATCGTTCTACTGAAATCTGTAAGCGCAGACACGGTGATTGCAGTGTCTACAGCTAAAAGGCCCATGAGAAACAGTGAGAAAAACTCATACCATATAGGTGACATCCAGCCTGTGATGAGCTTCGTAAACGGTGCAATAAAATATACCACTATAAGTCCTGCCACTCCAAAGCCTACAGAATATGGAAAACACACCCTGCCGTTTATATTGAGCGGCATGCTGCTGTAATCCCACCAGTATGCATGAAACAGCTTCTCAAGCGCCCATGATGTGCCATATTCTAAGACAATGCTTCCAAAAAATGCCACAAGAAATATCTGCCACCATGTAAATGTAGCATCCGTGTGAGCAGAAATAAAATCTGCTATCGCAGTGATTGCGACACCTCCGGCTCCGTAAATAGGACAGAGCGGACCATAGAGAAATCCTCTGTTCTCCCATTTTTTTGCCCTGATGGTACAGTAGATGCTCTCATATATCCAGCCCATACAGCTAAATATAATAAAATACACAAAATATCTTGATAACCACATATATAATCCTTTCTCCCCGGATAATTTATGATATACAGCAAATGACATTGATTCCCTTATGTCTGCAAATTAAAAATCATTCTCTGGATACATCTCATCTAAGTATATATCATACCATTTTGTACACTCATTTGTCCATGAGTCAGCAACTTTTTCATATTGCAGTCGCAGCTTATCGACATTTTCTTCGTTAAGCTCGCTTTCTGCTTCACATAGCTCCTCATAAACCTTTTCTGCTTCATCAGCCGCTTTCATCATTGGCTCTGCCGCAAGCGTAAGCTTCCACTCGAGGTACGCCTCATCTGTCGAAAGCTGTCTGGTCTCATGCCTCTCCCTCTTTGGGACAGCCGCAAGTGCCTCGACCATCGCAGCATCCTTTGCCTGCATGAGCGCCGGCAGATTGCCGTCCTGTGATGCTTTAAGCCTTGAAATATAATGGTCATATCCAAACGGATAGTACATCACTTTGTCATTTTCAAAGACCAGTATGGCATCAGCCACCTGCTTTATGAAATACCTGTCATGCGATACAAAGAGCATGGTGCCGGTATATGCCTTAAATGCCGATTCGAGTGTCTCCTTCGCCGGAATATCCATATGATTGGTCGGCTCATCGAGTATCATTAAGTTCGGACGGCCTGTCAGAAGCTCTGCGAGCACAAGTCTGGACTTCTCACCACCTGAGAGCGAGCTGATACGCTTTGAGGCATTTGCCCCTCCAAACAGATACATGCCAAGCGTCTTTCTTAAGTCCTTCTCCACAAGTGCCGGAAAAAGCTCGTGAAAATAGTCTCTCACGGTCTTATCGCTGTCTATAAGTGCCGACTGCTGGTCAAAATATCCCACCAGCAGATTGCTGCCGAGCTGGCTTGTGCCCTTTATTGGCGGAATAAGTCCTGCCACAGTCTTTAGAAATGTTGATTTTCCTATGCCGTTGTCACCAATTACGGCAATCTTCTGACCACGCCTTATACGAAGTGACAGCTCAAGCAGTGCCCTGCCGTCATATCCAATTTTTAATTCCTTCGCCTCGTAAACCCATTTACCGCCCGGAAACTGTGGCTCGATATTGCCTGTAAAAATATGAGCTTCGTCTTCAACCGGCTTTTCTATCAGCTTCATGCGTGCCAGCATGGTCTTGCGTGAGCGCGCAAACGCAGCTTTCTTAGGCTTATGCTTGAATTTCTCGATAAGCTCATTATTGTGTGCAATCTCCGCCTGCTGACGCTCGTAGGCTTTGCGCTGTATCTGCAGATTTTTAAGCTTCTGCTGCCTGTACTGCGTGTAATTGCCGGCATATCTGTGCAATGCTCCGTTTTCAAGCTCATATACACCAGTCGCAACCGCATCAAGAAATGCCCTGTCATGCGACACCATGACAACAGCCTTTGGATAGTTTATCAGATAATCCTCCAGCCACTCGACAGTTTTCATATCAAGATGATTCGTCGGCTCATCCAAGAGCAAAAGATCAGGCTTCTTTAAAAGCAGCTTTATCAGAGAAATCTTCGTCTGTTCTCCTCCTGAAAAGCTCCTAAAAAGCCTCGTCTTGTCACTCTTTTCAAAGCCAAAGCCTGTAAAAAGCCGGTCGTACTCCATCTCGTAGTCAAACCTCTCTTTTGAAAAGGTATCTTTATCCGGGCAGCTCTCAAGCAGTATCTGCTCTATTGTCAAATCCTGATTTGATTTATCCGCCTGTCTAAGCATATCAATTGTGATATTTCTGGACATAGTGATTCCGGTTTCCGGGTTTCCCGACGGTTTCTTCTTTTTTGCTCTTTGAGCCCTTTTTGCTGTGCCATCTAAATCACTGCCTGCAGTGGCAGCTCCCGTGACCATATCATTGCTTCTGCCGTAGCTGCCCCTGCTGTCATCCCTGTCCGGTGTCAGCTCCCCAGCAAGAAGCCGAAGCAGTGTGGTCTTTCCAGCGCCGTTTTTGCCGACTACAGCTATTTTTTCTTTTTCCTTTATATAAAAATCAATATGGGACAGAATCGTCTGTCCTCCTGCCGAAACTGTCCCATCCTTAATCTGGTATAACATATTTTACCTCTATTTTAAGTCCTTAAGACTCTCCAAAAGCTCGAGATCCGACTGCTGCACCTTGATATTGGAGGTCACAGGCTCCTGTCCCGGCTTTGTAACTGTGATTTCAATAACAGAGTCTGCCGGGATGCCGCTTCCGAATGCATACTGTAAAAAGGATACAAACTTTGGGTGGTTTGCCGTAAATGTATTTTTTGCTTTCATCATTTTCATTATGCTTGCTGGGTTCATGTATTTTCTCCAATCTTATCTATATGATATCTCTTTCGACGCACATATCTTTACGTTCGTTATATTATACCATGAGTCAATTCTATAATCTATCATTTTAGAATTATTTAATCAACAATCATCTGCTGATATACTGCATAGGTGCCACAATATTTCCTAAATAAAAAATATGCTGTACCTCATATTTCAATATACTAAAAAACAGATGACCCACATAACATATATGTAAGCCATCTGCTCTGATGCTAAAACTAATTAAATTGTTTACTCCTTCACGCCTCCAAGTGTGACACCGGCAATAATATATTTTGATAAGAGAAGATATACAATAATAATAGGCACGATAGCTACTGTTATCATCATATAGATTTTTCCCATATCGAAATTCATATAGTCCGCTCCTCGAAGTGTGGCAATCAAAATTGGTATTGTCATCTTGTTCTTTGACTGGATGATCAGGGCCGGTGTGAAGTAGTTGTTCCATGAACCTACAAATGTGAAAATTGCCTGTACTGCAATTGCAGGTTTCATGATTGGCAATACTAAGTGTTCCCTGTCCTACTGTTGTTGAGTGCCAGTCGCTCTCCTCGTGGTATTTAACTCCATCCACATACCATGTGATTTTCCCCGGCTCCCAGTCACAGGTAAATATGTGGAAATCATCAGAGAAATCGGCTCCATCCGTTATAGTATATGTACCCTGTGACTGTGAATGAGGATTTCCGTAATGGATGGTTCCGTAAGTCTTGTTTGTCTCCTGACCCATTACTTCCATGCAGTCAATCTCGCCACATCTTGGCCACTGACCATATACATTCTCATTATTTGCCATAAGCCAGAATGCAGGAAGGTATCCCTGTCCCTTTGGAACCTTTGCACGGCATTCAAATCGTCCATATATGAAGGTCTGCTTATTCTGTGTTGAAACTCTTCCTGATGTATAGGAAGCTGCTTCTTTTGTTGAGCCGGTATCACCATCAGTAACTTTTTTGACCGGATTTATTATTAATTTTCCATCTTTTACCTGAATGTTTTCAGCCGAGTCTACATACTCCTGCAGCTCATTATTTACCCATCCTTTTTCATGTATCTCCACATTCCAGTCAGCACGGTTTAATGAATCACCATTAAACTCATCGCTCCACACCTTTCAGCGTAACCCGTAACCATAGCATTACTATAACGATTAAGTATCCTTAAAATATACAAAAAAAGCACAAAAACATCAAATTCATGACATTTTAATTTTCCTGTAATTTCCGCAATTCCCTCGGTGTCATGCCAAACTGCGCCTTAAACATCCGGCTGAACACCTTATAATTCGTAAATCCATTGTGCTCCAGTATGTCCGTGATGGAATCCTCAGTTGCCAGAAGCTCCTCATGTATGTGATTGATTCTTACCTGATTGACATACTCGAGAAATGTAACTCCCATGCATTTTTTGAACATACGGCAGAAATAATCCTGATTGAGTGAGGCTATGTCTGCCGCCTCCTTTAATGCTATTGGCTCCTGATAGTTTTTCGCCACATATCTAAGGACATCCTTAAGACGCGCTATCTGTCTGGATTCTTTTCCCGCATTCATCTCTTTGTACGAATAATTTGTAAACAAAATATATAAGAATTCGTTCACTTTTGCCATAAGCCGAAGCTCATAGCCCTTGCCCTTTTTCCGGTATATATGCGCTATCGACTTAAGAAGAGACTTCATCTGCTCATATTTTCTGCTGCCATGCTCGGTCTCATAGCACTCCCGGAACCTTATATGTCCGTAATCGTCTATGTAGCTGTCCAGATATGCATACGGTATCTGCACCAGAAGCACCCTGACTCTTTCATAGCTTTGCGTGCCATGTATCTTATTTGAGTTTATGACAAAAAATTCATTTTCTTTCAATGTATATTCATTTTCACCGCAGACAACCTGCAGTGAGCCGGAAACTACATAGATTATCTCTATATGGTCATGCCAGTGCCTCGGTGAAAACTGCCTGTAGTCCTCGTATCTGTCGCAGTAGATTGGAAGATGTGGTATTGATCTGACGTTTTCGTGTGTGTATTGCTGCATAATTTTCTCCCTGACTTACTAAATCAAACTTCGTATTTAATGCTATGATACCTTTTGACCCTTTAATCATGCCATATTAGCCTGAGCCTATCCAATTATTACGAAGAAAACAATATTCATAGTTTGAAATTCTATCTTCAAAATATACTCCTCTCACGCAAAAAGTCAATATCGACCTAAAATAATGTCAGTATCACAATTGTATATATCGCTTTTATAATTTACAATCATCTTGTACGAAAAGAACAAGCTCCCGACATATTAATGTATGGGAAGCTCTTTAAATAATAAAAATATAAGAAAGGTAATCTGCTATGAACAAATGGTCACGATTCAAATTCACTCCTAATCTTCCACTTGGGGCAAATGGTGAAAGAGTTACAGGAAGCAAGGCTCACATAGAGCTTTCAAAAGAAGCTGCCAAGGAAGGCATGGTACTTCTCAAAAACGAAAACAATGTACTCCCTCTTGCAGCGGGTTCTAAGGTAGCCCTGTTTGGAAAGGGTACTTTCGACTATGTAAAGGGCGGTGGCGGAAGCGGTGATGTAACCGTTGCATATATCCGCAATCTCTACGAAGGACTTAAGCTTCAAAAAGAGAAAATAAGCATATTTGAGGAGCTGTGCGATTACTACCGCAACGACATTAAAAAACAGTATGCAGCCGGTGCTGTACCCGGCATGACTATAGAGCCGGATGTACCGGCTGAGCTTTTAAGCAAGGCACAGGCATATACCGACACTGCTATCATCTCAATCTGCCGCTACTCCGGAGAAGGCTGGGACAGAAAGAGTGTTATTGACCCAAACAACAAGGCTCTCTGGGAATACGAACGCGAGATGACCGAGAAGTCGGCAGAGCTTTTTAAGGATGGTGATTTCTGTCTCTCCGTAAAAGAAAAGGAGATGATTGACACTGTAAAAGCCAGTTTCAAAAATGTAATCGTGATTTTAAATGTCGGCGGAATGGTTGATACATCTTGGTTTGCTTATGATGATCAGATTCAATCAGCACTGCTTGCCTTACAGGGTGGTATTGAAGGCGGGCTCGCTGCCGCTGAGCTTCTCGTAGGAGATGGCAATCCTTCCGGAAAAACTGTCGATACATTTGCCAAATCACTCGACGACTATCCGTCTACTTACAATTTCCACGAGTCAAGAAACTATGTGAACTATACCGAAGATATATATGTCGGATACCGCTATTTCGAGACAATTCCGGGAGCTGCCGAGAAGGTTGTATACCCATTTGGCTATGGACTCTCATACACCACATTTGATGTGGAGACTGTTTCTGCCGGCGTTGTGAATTCCAACTGTACGTCTGAGACCAATAAGCTCTACGCAAAAGTCCGTGTGACAAATACAGGTAAATTCTCCGGAAAAGAGGTTGTTCAGGTATACATTGCTAAACCACAAGGAAAGCTTGGCAAGCCTGCAAAGGAGCTCGCAGCCTTTGAAAAGACAAGAGAACTGCAGCCGGGTGAATCACAGCTTATGATCCTTACATGGGAAATAAACGATATGGCATCATATGATGACCTTGGAAAGGTTAAAAAATCCGCATATGTACTTGAAGCCGGTTCATATGATATATACGTTGGAACGAGCGTCCGTGACGTGACAAAAGCTGATTACTCATATATATTAAATCATGATGTAATTACCGAGCAGCTTTCAGCAAAGCTGGTTCCTACAAGTCTGCCAAAGAGAATGCTCGCTGACGGAAGCTATGAAGCTCTGCCTCAAAGTGAGCCTGTTGACACCGACTACTCAGCTATTGGCAACATTGACCCTTCCCTGACAGAGGGTGTTGCTCCCGGTCAGAGAGCCATCCCATACTTCCGCTTTGCCGATGGCATGGCTAAAAACGGCAGTCACGACATCATGGATGTTGTGGAAAGACGTATCACGCTTGATGAATTTGTATCAGAGCTTTCCATCGATGATCTCATTCATCTGCTCGGCGGACAGCCAAATACCGGTGTTGCAAATACCTTCGGTATCGGAAATATGCCTGAATACGGTATTCCTTCTGTCATGACAGCAGATGGTCCTGCAGGAGTGCGCATAGCACCTGAGGTTGGTGTATGCACCACTGCGTTTCCATGCTCCACACTGCTCGCATGCACATGGAACCCGGATGTTTTAGAGGCTGTAGGACGCGCCGGCGGTGAAGAATTAAAGGAAAACAACCTTGCACTGTGGCTCACCCCTGCCATCTGTATTCACAGAAGTCCTCTCTGCGGACGTAACTTCGAGTACTACTCAGAGGATCCATTCGTAACAGGAAAGCTCGCAGGTGCCATGGTACGCGGAATCCAGTCAAACAATGTCGGTGCCACACTCAAGCACTTTGCCTTGAACAACAAGGAAACCAACCGCAAAAACAGCGATTCACGCGTTTCAGAAAGAGCTGCCAGAGAAATTTATCTGAAGGCATTTGAGATGATTGTAAAAAATGATAATCCATGGGCTATTATGTCCTCTTACAATATGATAAACGGCTACAGAGCCTCTGAAAGCGAGGACCTTTTGACAGGAATACTGCGTGATGAGTGGGGCTATGAAGGAATGGTCACAACCGACTGGTGGACCTGTGGCGAGCATTACAAGGAGACAAAAGCCGGAAATGATCTTAAGATGGGAAATGGATATCCTGATCGTGTAAAGAAGGCTTATGATAAGGGTGCCATCTCTCGTAGTGAGATGGAGACCTCTGTAAAGCGTATATTAGGATTAATATTAAAGCTTGATTAAATTTTACTCTGCTTTATGTAAACCACCCGGTTCATAATACCATATACTTATTATACAAAAACAAAAACGGACATGCAAAACTGCCATGTCCGTTTTTGGATTATATACAATTTAAACTATTACTTTCCATAAATATTGTACTCAGGCACATCCACGCCATCTGTTCCGGCATAGTATGACATCTCCACCTCGTTGAGTCCTTTTTTCTTGTCAAGGATCACATTGTACTGGGATGAATATATAACATCTCCATTTTTATTAAATCTGTATTCAATATTCACTCCCTCTTTGCCTTTTAATGCCTTTCTTGGAATCTTTGCAAGGAAGATACGCTCACTGTCGGAAATCTTCTTCACCTCGACTGCATCCACCCATTTGAATAATACTGGTGCTGCCACTCTTGTATCATCCATGCTATAACTGTCGTAATCATAGTAGGCTGTGTCATCATCTTCTGTATCCTTTAACACATGATAGCCCATCTGTATGCTGTCCACGCCATCAAGACCGGTATCATTGTTGTTATAGCTGCCCGAATCGTAAGGCGAATATACATATAAAAGGATAAGCTGTGAGCTCTTTACCTCATCTATGCTATCTCTGAATAAATGTGCTGCCTTTATATGAGACACATTGAGCTGTCTTAAGCTGTCATTCGTCTCACCTGCCAGCTGTCTTGCATACATGTTGACCATCCCCTTATTTTCCATAAAGTCTGCATCTGCCGCAAGCGCCGGGGATGCATCCGTGGAAAGTGACATCAGATATTTGTAGTCTGTATCCTCCATACATACTGTATTGTACCTTGCAACCAGATAATCAGGCCTTGCAAATGCAAGCACAAGATAACATACCCCGATTACTATTATTCCGTACCGAAATAGCGAAAAAGCAGGCTTACATATAGATAAAATCACTCCGAGCATAAACAGTGCTATCACTCCAAGTGCCCATAACACACAAAGCCTGGTGGCTGTCAGCCCGTACTCTGACACATACAGTCCCATACGATATGCGCTTGATGCAATCATGATATATGTGCACAGTGTTATTAAAATTAAAAATGCATTTAATATTTTATTTTTTCTAAACAATCCACTTCCGAGCAATACGATAATCACATTAAGTATACACACGAAAAGCAGCTGGAAAAAGCCTTCTCTCGCGTACCTGGCGTAGGTATAGCCGCTTGGAAGCTGCATAAGTCCCCCGAACAGATACACAATCTGTATAAAACAGAAAAATACATATACCACTGATATAGTTGCGGCTACAGTGATACCGATTGCAGCCGGAAATGCCGGAGTCTCAACCGGTGCATCCGATATACGCTTCTTGCTCAGATACTTTATACCGCAGTACGATGAGAAAAGCGCAAATACAAAAAGAAATACAACCCTGCTCACTGTAAAGAAATTGATATCAGCAAATATTTTCTTTATTACTGAGGCAAAAACAGCATCCGCAGAGCACAGCAGCACCACTATCAGTACAACCAGCGGAAATGCAATTGCTATTCCGATAAACACATAAAGCATTCTGTGTTTTTTCACATGCCCCTCTCCGCCAGTTGCATTTGCACTGTCACCGACCGTACTTTCACTGCCCATATTGTCACTATCCATGCGTTCATTTCTCATATAGTCAGCAATATCCATAAACGGCTCAGCTATACATCCAATCGCTCCAAACACTGCCTGAAATGCCGCAGCGATATACTTTATAAGCCCCCACTGTCTGTCATTGCAGAAATTGTGAAGCAGCATAAAAACAAGAAACACAAGAATCCAGCAAAAATTAAATCCTTGTATAATTTTATTGCCGGTCAATCCTGATGATAGGCCTGTGAGTATCATCATCACACTGTACCATATAGTGAGTGGCTTTGCCTCTATATGAAGTATCTGCATACAATACAGGCTGTATACTCCTGTGACGATTGCAAACAACGTAACCAGTATTCCACCTGTATTCTCGTACAGGAAAATGGTGTACAGCAGCGCATATATTATCGTAGGTATACATAGTCTGCCAAAGAAATCCGCATTTCTCCTGCTTTGCTCACGCCGTCTTTGCTCCGCCTCCTGCTGCATCTTCTGCAGTTCGATACCTGACATTCCCATATGTGGCTGTGAAGTCTGTGGCGTGTTCTGTGAAAACTGTTGGGGATTCATGCCCCCGATATTATTATTGTCCATAGCTACCTCCTTGCTCTCTATGTAATTATTTTCTCATATTATTCACTTACCGGCAAGCTAATTGTACTACACCGTTTTTAACTTTGCAATATTTTTTTATCGTGTTACGATAAATCTCTTTTAATTGCTACAATTAATGACTACAATTGATGTGCTAAAATGAGATTTTTCGCTACAATTGATGTGCTAAAATTAAGAGCTACAATTAAGGACTACAATTAAGGACTACAATTGATGTGCTAAAATGAGATTTTTCGACGACATTTAGAATTACTGAAAAAAACAAAAAGTCGCAGATACCATATTATGATATCTGCGACTATACTTATCTTATTTTCTCCTAAAGACACTCCAATGGATATTGACTTAATGCAGTCATAGAGTTTTATTTTAAACTACTGCTGCACATTAAACGCTTTAATTCCCGGATAAACTGCGCTCTTTCCCAGTTCCTCTTCAATTCTTAAAAGCTGGTTATACTTTGCAACACGCTCTGAACGCGAAGGTGCACCTGTCTTTATCTGGCATGTGTTGAGTGCCACCGCAAGGTCTGCAATTGTTGTGTCGGCAGTCTCACCTGAGCGGTGTGAGCTGATTGCTGTATAGCCTGCCTTGTGTGCCATCTTGATAGCCTCAAGAGTCTCTGATACTGAACCAATCTGGTTTAATTTAATCAGGATTGCATTTCCTGCTCCAAGGCTTATTCCCTTTGCAAGTCTCTCAGTGTTTGTTACGAACAGGTCATCTCCCACAAGCTGTACCCTATCGCCCAGACGCGCAGTAAGCTTCTGCCAGCCTTCCCAGTCCTCCTCATCAAGACCATCCTCGATTGATATAATAGGATATTTGTCACAAAGCTTTGCCCAGTGCTCTATAAGCTCCTCTGAGGTGTACTCTGTACCGGCCTTTGGCAGCTTGTAAAAGCCCTTGCCCTTTTCACTCTTCCACTCTGATGATGCGGCATCCATGGCAATCTTGAAATCCTTGCCCGGCTCATAGCCTGCCTTCTTTACAGCTTCAAGAATTGTCTCGATAGCCTCCTCGTCAGATTTGAGTGCCGGTGCAAATCCACCCTCGTCACCGACTGACGTGGCAAGACCGCGCTCCTTTAATATGGCTGCAAGTGCATGAAATACCTCCGCACACCATCTGAGACACTCCTTGAAGGAAGGCGCACCTACCGGCATAATCATAAACTCCTGCACGTCAAGTCCTGATGAAAGTGCATGACAGCCACCGTTTACAATGTTCATCATAGGTACAGGAAGTCTGTTTCCCGAGATACCACCTAAAAATCTATAGAGAGGAATATCAAGTGATACAGCTGCCGCCCTCGCACACGCAATTGATACAGCAAGAATGGCATTAGCTCCAAGCTTAGACTTGTCCTTTGTGCCATCTGCCTCTATCATAGCCGCATCTATTGCATAGATATCACTTGCGTCCATACCTGTCAATATGTCGTTGATTACAGTATTTATATTTTCTACTGCCCCGGTAACACCCTTGCCCAGATATCTGCTCTTGTCTCCGTCACGAAGCTCAAGTGCCTCGAACTCTCCTGTTGAAGCTCCTGATGGTGCTGTGCCTCTTGCAACAGTTCCGTCAACAAGATAAACCTCTGCCTCAACCGTAGGATTTCCTCTGGAATCAAGTATTTCTCTGCCCACTACCTTTTCGATTTCTAAATAATTCATTATGAACCTCCTTATGTTTTTCTGATTCAATTTTATCCTACAATGCAGTTTCTCTATATCATGATTGTAGGATTGAATGCAAGCATGCATCGATGATACCTTTTGACCCTTTAATCATAAAAATACATATGTGAAAGCCTGCCGCATATGCATATATTTATAAATAAAGAAAAATGCTACACAGTTAGTTTAATCTAACTAATGTAGCATTTCAATAGTTCATAATGATAATATTTCCCAATTATAGAAATATTATGTTCTAACATATCATTTTAAATCTATACATTCTCAATCATTGCTTATATATATTACCTCTTTAACAGCAACTATCTCTCTGCCTCAATCTCACGCGCAACATACACGCCGCTTGCCGACGCATGTGAAAGTGAATGTGTCACACCGCTTCCGTCTCCGATGATGTAAAGTCCCTTATATTTGCTCTCAAGCTTATCGTTAAGCTCTACCTCCATGTTGTAGAACTTGACCTCTACGCCGTAAAGCAAGGTATCGTCATTTGCAGTTCCCGGTGCTATCTTGTCAAGCGCGTAAATCATCTCAATGATTCCGTCCAGGATTCTCTTTGGAAGCACCAGGCTTAAGTCTCCCGGTGTAGCTGAAAGTGTAGGAGTAACGAGTCCTTCCTCAATACGCTTCTCATTGCTTCGGCGCCCTCTCACAAGATCACCAAAACGCTGTACAATTACACCGCCACCAAGCATATTTGAAAGGCGCGCGATGCTCTCACCATATCCGTTGCTATCCTTGAATGGCTCTGAAAAATGCTTCGCAACAAGAAGAGCAAAGTTCGTGTTTTCAGTCTGCTTGTCTGCTCCCTCGTAGCTGTGTCCGTTTACTGTTACGATGCCGTTTGTATTTTCATTTACCACGATGCCATGCGGATTCATGCAGAATGTACGCACATTATCCTCAAAAAGCTGTGTTCTGTATACAATCTTGCTCTCATACAGCTCATCTGTCAGATGTGAGAAAATCAGGGCCGGAAGCTCAACACGCACACCGATATCCACACGGTTTGACTTGGTTGGGATATCAAGGTCATTGCAGACCTTCTCCATCCACTTGCTTCCGCTTCTTCCAACTGAGATGATACAGTATCTGCTCTCATATGTGCTATCCGCTGTTTTTACTGCATATCCGGATACATTGTCTGTGTGAGCCTCTTGTAAACTGCAAGCATCAGCACCTGCCTTATTCTCATCATACAGCACCTCTACCGACTCAACAGGTGTATCAAAATAAAAATCCACCTTATCCTTCAGATGTGCATACATATTTTCCAGAACAACATAGTTTATGTCAGTTCCGAGATGTCTGACCGATGCATCCAAAAGCTTGAGCTTGTTCTGCATGCAGACCTTTTTGAGCTTTGTGCCGGCTGTAGAATAAAGCTTTGTGCCCTCACCGCCGTACTTCATATTAATCTCGTCAACATATTCCATCAGATCAATGGCCGGCTGCTTGCCGATATGCTCGTACAATGTACCGCCAAAATCATTTGTGATATTATATTTTCCGTCTGAAAAAGCACCTGCTCCGCCAAAACCGCTCATAATAGAACAGCTCTTGCAGGAAATACAGCTCTTTATTTTCTTTCCGTCGATAGGACATTTTCTCTTAGCAAGCTCATGTCCTGCCTCAAAAACCGCTATTTTGCAGTCAGGATTCTTCTCGATAAGCTCATATGCTCCGAAGATACCTCCCGGTCCCGCTCCAATGATTATCACATCATAATTATTCATCTATCAATTGCCTCCCATAATACGTTGCTGTTTGTACGCCCAATGTGGCGCACGCCAATCATTTATGATACTATATTTTCTCCATTATCGCAAGAGCAATCTCTATATTCCAGCAAATCTCCCGGCTGACAGTCAAGTGCTTCACATAGCTTTGCAAGCGTGGATACCTTGATTGCCTTTGCCTTGCCGTTTTTTAAAATTGATATATTTGCCATGGTGATTCCCACACGCTGCGACAGCTCCGTAACACTCATCTTTCTCTTTGCAAGCATTACGTCTATGTTAAAAATAATCTCGCCTTCCATGTATCTCTCCCGCTCAAATAAAACTGTAGCGCACACGCTATATTGTCAAATCACTCTGCTCCTGCAGATCTGCGGCCTTTACCACAAGATGTGACAAAACCGCCGCCACGACCGATGCCACAACACAGGCAAACACTATGAACACAAGAGCCAGTATCATCCCCGGATGATTCACATATATCCTCCACATGCAGACATTCACAACAAAAAAATACAATGCATCAAACAGAATTATTTTCGATGCCAGCTTTATATGTCTCGCATTCTCTAGGGAAAACGACCTGTCTTTTCCGATATTTACAGCTACGCACCAGCCCAGATACAATATAACATAGCACGGAATTGCACTGATGATAAACAGAACAAGCCATGGTATATACATATCAGAAATCTGCGGATCAGCCCCAATAAGCACATGCCCTATCCATGGTATGGCAACCGCACAGACCACTAATCCGCAAAGTGCTACCGCTATTATTACTATCTTTAACCATTTTTCAAGTTCTTTTTGTCTCATTTATTCACCTTGCTTCTCATTGAGAAGTCCATACTCTGCAAGAAGCTTTTTTTGATACTCCTTATCCTTTGAAGCTTTCTGCAATTCATCATATTTGCCTTCGGACAATAAAATCTGATTTAGCTGGTTAATCAATTCTATTCCTTGTTCTAATCCCTGTTCTATTCCTTGTTCTAATCCCTGTTCTATTCCTTGTTCTAAGCCTTGCTTTATTCCTTGTTCTAAGCCTTCCTCAATAGCATCAGCTCTTTCAAGCTCAAGCTGCCTGTCAAATTCGTAATTTAACTGCATACTCTTCGTCACCTCACTTCTGTAAGTCTTTAGAAACTCCTTCAGAATATCATTGTCAATACAATAGTCTATAGCCTTCTCAATATCTATAGCAAGATCATCATATGCCCCGTCTGCATGATACTCTCTGACCTTATTTACAAATGTCATATAATCATTCAGCCAGCCACAGGACTCCATAATCGCCTTGTTCTTTCCATCGTTTATATTGTACACCTTACATTTAAGCTCAAGATTCGGCTCGTCGGTCGGCTTCTCAAACGCATCAGACAGCTTAAGCTCCTGAACCTCCGGCTGTTCCTCCTCACCATTATAAAACACAACGAAATATGGTGTCGGTATCTTTACCAGTCTCCTGCCATAGATGTTCTTGCCCTTTTTTGTTCCTTTTTTCTTGTCGCTGAGCATATCTGATAATATCACACTAAAATAAATAAGACTTCTCACCGGCATATTCGGACAAACTGTGGACTGATGCTCATATATGCTCAATCTCGCATCCACGATAAACGATGCATCATTTCTGACCGAAAGTGAAATGCCGCCATCGTGAATCACTATCTCAACATCCTCCGGATTGTCATAGCTAGACCCATTCATTGCGTTATACAGCTGTAAGGCTCTTTCCTTATCCTGCATCAGCATACTGAAAACATCACTTTTGTACTCTCTGTTACCACTCATATAAAATCCTCCTTCATTTGAAAACACAAAAGCAGGAAATATCTGTGTGGTAAACCCCCTCTTATCCTGCTTTAAATAAAATAATGAAACATTTAAAATCAAGAATTTCAGGGAATATGAAAAATAATTAAGGTATTGAAGACCCTGCACGCCCTTATCGCCGGACGACATCTTATTATGCCTCACATATTTACAGAGCATATAGTCATATCTGTAATTAATGTGCCAACGACCGCACAGGTTGCTATAGAAAAACTGCTTTGACTATATTCTAACATATATGGATAAAAAAACACAAAAAAATACGCAACAGAAAAGCCTGTTACGTATTTTGACTTTTTTATTAAAAACATAATAATCTGATGAAAACAGTTACTATAAGTATTAATGCTATTGCTTTTTCTGCAATATATGACCTTGCATCCGGTACATAAGTTTTCTCCCAGATTGAGTATGCACATCCACACCCCACTACAAACATGCAATATAGCTTAACCGACTGTGAATTCATATAATCGGTGAAAAACATTATAATAATCCATACTGTTAAAAACAACATTAAAACTAAGTACTTTAAAAATAATTGAATTTTCTTCATGGCAAATCCCCCTTAAATATATAACTGCATCATTGTGCTTCCATAAATAGCTTCCTTCACTTATATAGACGCAATCCACGCTTATATATTACAATAACCAAGAAATTTTTTCAATCTCTACTTTATCACCACCGCAATTACATAATCCTCAAGCTTACGAAACACTATCCTTTTTTCATAAGCCTCCATAGTCTCATCATCCAGCTCCCCCGAAAAGCCTGTACCGACGAGCTTCATTATCGCCTCATACTGTGTCCAGTATTTTGTAAGCTCAATCTGAAATGCATCAGATTCATTCTCAAAGCCTTCGAGTCTGTCAAGCAGCTCCTTTCGCATTATACGCTTTGCCACCTTGAAGTTCATGCGTTTTGTATGCTCTATGTCCACGCCAACAGGTCTGTCTGATATTGCAAGCACCACATATGGGCCGCTGTGTGCCAGATTAAAAAAAGCTGCGCTCTCATTCTTATATCCTGCTGCTATTTCCGGCTTACCATGCTCATTTCTGACAAGCTGTTCATCCGATGATATCCCCAGATATTTGTAGAGCATGTATCCCGCCAAAAGCTCCTGATTTGCTGTGCCGCACAGCCTGTTGCTGCCTGTTTTTACACCTTTTTCTGAAATAGTTGTGTATTTATCCACATAATAGGCAGACACATGTGGAATTATCTCCTTCTGCCGGCCTGCGATGGAATCCGTTTTTTCTAAAAAGATCTGACAGTTATTGTTTATTTTCCATACCATCCCAAGTCACCTTTCATTAAGGGCAAAATACCTTTTGACCCTCATATCATATTATAAATTACCCATATGATATCTGCAGCTTATGCTAATTATCCCTACGATATCTGCAGCTCATACAGCTTCCTGTATATGCCATCCTGCTCCAGAAGCTCCCTGTGCGTACCGCGCTCACATATACGTCCCTTGTGCATGACCATGATGCAGTCGGCATGCTGGATAGTGGAGAGACGGTGCGCAACCATGATTGTTGTCCTGCCATCCATAAGCTTTTCGAGCGCCTCCTGTATGAGAATTTCTGTCTCTGTATCTATGTTGGCGGTTGCCTCGTCCATGACCAGTATGCTCGGATTGTGGGCGAGTGTCCTTGCAAAGGACAATAGCTGACGCTCTCCTGCCGAGAAGGTCGCACCACGCTCCGTAACCGGCTCGTGATAGCCCTGCGGGAGCTTTTCGATAAAGTGTGAGGCATTTACATATTCTGCTGCCGCCTTCACCTGCGCATCCGTGATATTGTCATCATTCAGGCGGATATTGTACGCCACATCCCCCTCGAATATAAACACATCCTGCTGCATCTGACCGATTGCACTGCGAAGCTGCTTTTTGCTAAGCTGTCTGATATCGATGCCATCAATGTAGATATGTCCCTTTTGTATATCATAATACCTGCCTATAAGATTTAAAATGGATGATTTTCCTGCTCCGGTTGCGCCGACAAAGGCCACCTTCTCGCCCGGATTAATGACAAATGAGACATCCTTAAGCACATAGTTTTCGCCGTCATAGGCAAACCAGACATGGTCAAATTCAATTTTTCCGGTGATTTTATCCGGCTGCTTAGGATTTTCGACCTCAGGAATAAATTCATCCTCATCCATAACCGTAAATATCTTCTCTGCTGATGCAATTGATGACTGCAGTGTCGAAAACTGCTCTGCAAGTTCCTGTATCGGGTCGAAAAATGACCTGATGTAATTCGAGAAAATATACAGAGTGCCGAACCGAAATAATCTCATCAAACACATTTCTGCTTCCGAACCACAGCACTATCATCAGCGACAAAATGCTCAGAATATAGATAAGCGGACGGAACACCGCATACATAAGCATCTCCCTGTAAAAAGCCTTGTAGAGCTTTGTATTTTTATCATGAAATTCCTCGAACTTGCGCTCCTGTCTGCCAAATATCTGTATAATTTTCATTCCCGAAAGATGCTCGGACAAAAATGTATTGATGTCCGTCAGGCGCGTACGATAAAGCCTGTAAATATTTCTGGCAATTTTCTGGCACAGCACCGTAAGCCCAATTACAAGCGGCATCAGCACAAATGATATCGCAGCAAGCCTAACATCAAGCACGAGCATAACGCCTGCAAGTCCCACTATTTTTACAATATTTCTGAAAAGCTGTACGAGAATGCCCGAATACATCTCATTGAGAGCCTCAACATCATTGGTCACACGGGTTACAAGTTTTCCAACCGGCGTGATATCAAAATACCTGCTGCCAAGAGACTGGATATGTCTGTATAGGTCTTTTCTCATCTGAAGAATGATATTCTGGCCTGTTTTCTGCAGTATCCAGGTCTGAGCGATGTTGAATGCAAAGCTTAAGGCAAGTACAACCGCATATTTGATAGCTGTAGCAATTATTACATCATAATCCCCACTTGCTCCAAAAGTATCAATTGCATCTCCCACCAGCATCGGCCTGTAAAGGTCAAAGGCTGTCAGTCCCAGCACCAGCAGAAGGGCAAAAATCACCCAGTGGGCATACGGCTTCATGTAGGCTATGAGGCGCATTGTAGAGCTTTTTTTATTCATTTCTTTTTTACTTATATTTTTACTCGAATTCATACTATAATCTTCTCTGTTATTTCGTAACTATTCATCGTCCAATCTGCAAATCTGCATAGCAACGCTTTTCAAACACTTTAACTGCCAAGCTCACTCTCAAGCTGCTGCTTATGGCTGATATCAGCGTAAAAACCGCCAAGCTCAAGCAGCTCTTCAGGAGTACCATACTCTGTCAGTTTTCCGTCAGAAAGCACTGCCACATGGTCAGCCTTCTGCAGTGTGGAAATCCTGTGGGCAATCACTATGGTTGTCTTGCCCTGTCTGGTTTCCATGAGGTTTTCAAGTATCTGCTCCTCTGTATCGGTATCGACAGCAGAAAGCGAATCATCCAGTATGAGGATTGCAGAATCCTTTAAAAGTGCTCTGGCTATCGAGCTTCGCTGCTTCTGTCCTCCCGAAAGTGTCACTCCGCGCTCTCCAACCATGGTCTTGTACTCATCCGGAAAGCCCATGATATTATCGTGTATACACGCGTCCTTTGCAGCCTGTTTTACCGCATCAAGAATTGCCGGGTTGTCGGCAATCCTGTCCTCCAGACCAAATGCTATATTCTCCTCGAGTGTGTCGGAAAACAGGAAATTCTCCTGTGGCACATATGAGATATCACGGTGTAAAACCGCCAGCGGATAGTCTGTTATCGGGCGGCCATCCAAAAGTATCATGCCGTTTTCACAGTCATAGACTCTAAGCAAAAGGTCGGCAAGTGATGATTTTCCGCTTCCGGTACGTCCTAAGATACCAAGCATCTCGCCCTGCTTCACATGTATGCTCACGTCTGAAAGCACCGGCTTGGTGCCGTCAGGGTATGTGAAGCTGAGGTGGCTAAGCTGTATATCACCATGTATTTGTATTTTATCATAAATACCCTCAGCTAAATTATCTGTATTGCTGCCTGCCGTGCCATCATTTTCTATTACATTTTCCGGTGGCACCATATCGACAATATCAGGTTTTTCCTCGAAAATAGTCCGGATTCTGCCCCATGCCGCAGCCGCCTGAGAAAATGTGTTGATACAGTCGCCTGCCGCAATCATAGGCCACACAAGCATATCGATGTATGAGTTGAATGCCACGAACTGACCTATCGAAACCTGTCCGTCAAGCACCATCCTGCCACCTGCAAGGAGTGTCACTATCACGCTTATTCCGATTACGGCATCCAGCGTCGGGCCAAAGACAGCGCGAAGCTTTACCACAGCAAGATTTTTCTCCCTGCTGTTCTCGCAAGCCTTTTCAAACTGCTTAAAGTCCTCGTCCTCCTGCGCAAATGCCTTGACCACGCGGATACCGGCAATGCTCTCCTGCACCTTGTCAGAAAGATAGGAGAAAGCATCCTGCCTTTTCACCTGACGTTTCTTTGACTCTATTCCATAAAAATAGCAGCCGATTGCAATGAAAATAAGTGGAATAAAAGCAAATAATGTCAGCTTAAAATCCACGTATACTACCATTTTGACAAGCACCATCACCGTCATGATTACCGCGTCAAACACGGTGATGACAGCCATTCCGGTTCCCATCCTGACAGCCTGTAAATCGTTAGTGAAATATGCCATAAGGTCTCCTGTCTTATGGCTGTTGTAATAGCGCGCCGAGAGTGTCTCCATATGCGAAAACATATCATCGCGCAGTCTGTATTCTATTCCTCTTGATGCTCCTATGATGAAATATCTCCATCCAAAGCGCCCCGCCATGATTATCAGGCCTGTTATCAATATCTTAAATATAATGCCGCCCACGCCCGCCATATCAAGCTTTCCTGCAGTGATTCCGTCGATTATCTCCCCAATAAACTGCGGAATGTACAGATTTGCAAGGTCTACTGCAAGGAGCACAAAAATGCCTATCGCATAATGCCATTTATATGCAAGCAGATATGGGCGCAGCGAGTATTTTTTATCGTTCATGTTATTCCTCCGTATTTTAAATGCCACTGTATAGCAAGCATGCTGGGTTAACCACGCTACATTCTGTATCTACCTCCACAAGTCTGCTACGAAATACGTGAGTGCCGCCCATGTATACACAGAATAGTATATGCCGTGCTCGTCCACTCCATCCTCAAGTATCTTCTTCGCCTGCGCCTTAGTCAGAAGGTCGAATCCGTCAAAGAGCTCGCCGCCCACTGCGCCCTCCTGCGACATTCCATTAAGGCTATCGCGGTTAAGTACAATCTTTACAAGGGCGTTGCTTTCATCTGTCATGCCCGGTGTACTGAAAAGACATGGATTGATTACAGATACCGTGTCTTTTTCTGTCACTTTAAGGCCGGTCTCCTCATGAAGCTCACGCATGGCGGTTTTTATAAGTGGCACTGTATTATCATTATCCCCGGTGCAATCCTCCGGTTCAATAAGTCCTGCAGGTACGCTGAGCAGATACTGACCTGTCGGATATCGGAACTCGCGGTTCATTAACAGACATGGCTCATGACCTGATTTCTCGTCATCATCTGACGGATTCCATATTACCACGCAGCTCACCGCATCCGGAAGCATTTTCTTGAACTCCTCTGTGGATTTAGCGGCTACAAGGTCTTCTTCATCTCTCCTTGTGGCATTATAATAATGCCTTCCCTCCCGGTACTGAAGGTCAAACACCTTTATAAATTTTGATTCAAATAAGCTTTTTATTTTCATAAATTTTTGTCTCTTTTCATTAAACCTTTAATGTGCTCAGATACTCCTTCTGCTGTGGCGTGATGCGATAGCTCTCACGCGCCTTTTGTATCGCCTTGTTGTGGCTCCAGCTATCCATAAGCCTTTCCTGCAGTATCGGCAACACTGCATCATACTGCTTTGCAAGTGCCGTAGCGATATACCATGCCTTCATCATGTTTACATAATACTCCTTGGAACGGATTTTTGCCACATCTAAAGCATATTTTATATCAAAATCCTCATCGAGATATAGGCGCATCAAAGTGCCAATGCCATACCTGACGGTGTAGGGCTTATCCGAATCCAGCCACTCATATACATGCAAAAGAAACTCATTTTTGTGCTTTTTGAACACAGCCGGCACACCACTGTCGCATGTCGCCCAGTTGTCTATGTATGGCAGGAATGCTTCCAGATAAGCCAATGCCGTATCATAATCCTTCATCTGCATAATCAGAAACATATGCAGGTTATTTTCCTCATAGTAGTAATGTGGCAGAGTATTTAGAAACTTTTCCACATTGTCACAGTCATTTTCCTTCACTGTATTACAGACCCGTTTCTCTTTTTGAACCGACAAAAAGAGCCTGCTTCCACGAGCAAGCTCCTTTGCGTACTTTCTAAGCACCGGGACTCTTATTCCTATTATGCGGTCTTTTTCAATATTTGGCATAAGCCTCGCATGAAATTCCCTGTAATTTTTATCCTGCAGGGCAAACAGATTCTCTAATTCTGCCAACAAATCTTTCCCTCCGTAATAACAGGATATCTGATAAGCAGCTTCTCATCAAGATTCTCCCTGTTCATGTCTACCGCTGTGATCTGGCTATTGTCATATGTGGTGTAATAGTAGATTCCCTTGTCGCAGTTGCAGCATGAGGTGTAGAGCGTAATCTCATATTTGCCCTCTGTCACCTCGCACAGACCTCTCTGCTGGTCCACAGAGCCTAATATGTGGAAGAACTGGCTCACACTTGCATTCTCACTGTCATCCGATTTGGAGTTTTGCTTTGTGAATGCCACACGTACAAAGCGTGACTGCGATGATAAATCTCCCGGCAGTCCCAGTCCTCCCATTCCGCGGCTGTATGCACTAAGCTCCACTCCCGGTGCAAATGTATTTTCAGGCTGCTTTGTGGATAAGCCTCTGTAATTATTGAGTGCAGCCATCTGATATGGGAATGGCGGATTGTTTGTGAGCACACCTACCGGATTGTCGTAAACATGCATACCGTCTGCCATCGACTCCACCACAATGCACTCATTTTTGTCGGCTATAATCCAGTGAAGCTGTGCAACCGGAAGCTGACTGCTAAATGGTGTATCTACCAGCAAAATACGATTTAATTTTTCCTTTGCATCCGCTACCGTAGCGCATAGTGACAGTATCCACGGTATAAACTCAAACTGTGCCACCTTTGTCTTTGCAATGCCGCATGTGCCATTCTCGCATGAGCTGTTTTCGTCTGCTGCCGCATACGCTGCATTTCCCACGAAATTCAATCCTGCCATACCGAGTCCCTTTTCATTTATAGCATCATAGTAAAGAGGATAGTCACCTGCCACATGTGCCATTCCAATGATTGCATAATGGTTTTCAAGCTTTCCTGCATGCCTGAAATCAAACACATAGTTTCGCGGTGTTACCGCAATCTCATCTCCATATGAAAATTCGTAATCGAGTGTTCTTCCAAAATAGAAATCCTTTGTTTTATAAGTTGCTGCTGTACACATAATTATGACCTCCTTGTTATGCTGCCATACTTAATCAGTATCCCTTAAATTGTAGAGTACTATACATCATATTTGCAATTATTTCAAGCAACACGCCCCTGAAGTATTTGAACAAAAAGGCAGCAGACGGTCTGATAACCGGCGGCTGCCTTAATAAGTGCTGTGCTATTCCTGTATTATGCCTGTTTATTGTCCTGCTCATTATCAAGTGCGATAAGCTTTGCAATGATTTCCTCGCATATCTGTGTAACATTCTTGCCATCTGTAGCAACTGTTACATCTGCCACCGCCTCATAGCGCTCCTTTCGCTTTTCCATAAGGCCACTGATATACTCAACATTCATGTTGCCGTTTAGTATCGGGCGCTCGTCACTATCCTTTACTCGCTCGTAGATAGTCTCAGGCTTTGCTGTAAGGAGAACTACACGGCCGTTTTTCTTCATATGATCTGCATTTTCCTCTCTCATGACAACACCACCACCGCAGGAAACAATGGTCTGCTTTCTCTTCTGAAGCTCTATAAGTGTGTTGCTCTCTAAGTTTCTGAAATATGCCTCACCGAACTCATCAAATATTTCTGAGATTGACATGCCACGATTCTCAACAATCATCTGATCCATCTCGACACGGTCCATCTCTAGCTTATCCTTTAATTCTCCTGCTACAGTGCTCTTTCCTGCACCCATGAAACCGATCAGGAAGATATTGTAATCGAAAAGGCTCTTTGCCTGGATACGACGGCTGTTCTTCATGATATACTTGAAAATATCAAGTATCTCTTCCTCAAATTCATTGTCGCCAAGCTTTGCCGCAAGTGCATCTGTCTGCTTTTTCTCCTGCTCCGGCTGTAAGATTGGGATTCCTGTTGCCTTCTTATATGATATAATCTCCTGAATGTGTGACATTCTGACCGCAAGCTGCTTAATTATTATATCGTCACATTCTCCAATCTTTGCGCGGATTTCCTCGATTTTGTCCATGGTGTGTCTCCTTACTTATGTGTGGTTTTCATATTGGATTTAGGTATTTAAGCGAAATATCGTCAAATTATAATTATTATAACTTCACGTTATAATATTTCGTATTTTTGATAACCACAAATTTCTTAGTCATAGTATAACAAGACTTTACCAATTTATCAAGCAAAATATTTTAATGCTTTAAAGTGTTATTGTGTCAGATATGCATCCACAATATCAGACGACACATTTTTCTCAATCGATTCATATATCTGCTGACACTCCTTGCGAATCTGCTCATGCACTTCATCGCTTAAGGTGATGATTTGTGTGCCGCTATCCTCGATTGTCTTTATCTTTGAGGCAATCCGCTCGTCAGACTGCTCTCTGGCGTACTGTTTCGCTGTCTCGGCTGCCTCACGGATAATCTGCTGCTGCTCATCTGTCAGTCCTTTCATGAACTCCTCGCTTACTATGAGCGATATCAGATGTGGCAGATGATTTGTCTCCACTACATAATCCTGCTGCTCGTAGAGCTTATTGGATACGATTACCTCGTATGGGTTTTCCTGCGCATCTATAGTGCCCTGCTGTAAGCCGATATACACCTCCGAGAAAGTCATAGGTGTCGGGCTTGCTCCGAGCGCCTTCCAGTATGCCATATGGTAAGAGTTTTCCATGGTACGGATTTTCTGACCCTTAAAATCAGCAAGGCTTTCTATCTTTTTGTTTGTTGTCATGACACGGAAGCCCTGGTCTGCATATCCCAAAAGCTCGTAGCCGCCGTCATTGTAGACCTGCTGCATGAGCTTCATAAACTTTGGATTGTCCACATGCTCACGTACCTCATCAATGCTGTCAAAAAGTGCCGGCATATCAAATACTGCAGTATCCTTCATGAAAGTGACCTGCGGTGCAGTGTTCTGTACTACAAAAGGTATATCTCCATCCTTGCATGACTCGAGAAGCTCTCTGTCTCCGCCCAGTACACTGTTTGGATACACACTGATTTTCATTTTGCCATCGCTTAATCTTTCCACTTCATCGGCAAATTTCTCTGCATATATCTGTGTCACGGTGTCCTCAGGACTTGAGCTGCCGAGAGGCCATGCGTAGCGCTGTACCCCGGCATCCTTAGCTGCAGCCTGCGAGCCTTCACCAGCTAAGCCGCACGCGGCAAGTCCTGCTGTAAGCGAAAGTATCATCATGACGGATGCAGCTCTTCGCCACAATCTATATTTGCTATACGATCTACGCGGTTTATTATATTTACCAGCTTTTTTACATAAAAACAAGCCAAATCTACTCATATTTTTCTCCAATTACAACTGTGTGCCTAAATATCCTACAATCATCATTAAATCTGCTTATACCTGTTATTACATATTTCTGTACCGAATAGTTACTATTTCTCTATAATAAGCACAGACTGATTGCCGGAATAAATGTAAGAAGCAGAAGTGCCAGCAGGAAATATCCTATCATAGGCGCTGCCTTCTTTGCTATCTGCATGACCGGAACATCCGTCAGTGAGCTTGCCACAAACAGGTTTACTCCTATAGGCGGTGTGACAAATCCGATTGCAAGGTTTACGATCATGACCACACCAAAGTGGACCGGGTTCATTCCTATGCTCTGCACGATAGGAAGCAGGATTGGGCTTAAAATAAGGATAGCCGGTGTGGTATCCATAACCATTCCTACAATGAGCAGGAACACATTTATCACGATAAGAAGCACTATCTCATTTGTAAAATGTGCAAGTATCCATGCGCTGACTGTCTGTGGCACCTGCATGAGTGTGAGCACGCGTGAAAACGCGGTCGATGCGGCAAGTATAAACAATATAGGTGCATATGTCTTCATCGCCTCCACCATGATGCCCCATATTTCTTTTACCTTTATGGATTTGTAAATAAAAAGACTTACAAAAAGCGCATAAAATACTGAAATTACCGCAGCCTCTGTAGGCGAAGCTATACCGGCGTAAATGCATCCAAGTACTATAACCGGGCTCAAAAGTGCCCATATACTGTCCTTCAATATACTAAAAAGACCCTTGTTTCTAAGCTCTGAGACCTTTGCATTTATCTTTTCCTTGTCCTCTCCATAGCGCTTGCAGTGATAATATGCATAAAACATAAGAAGCGCTCCTATCAAAAGTCCCGGAATGATTCCTGCAAGAAAGAGATCACTGACCGACTCACCGGTTGCCATCGCATACATGATAAAAGGTATGCTTGGCGGTATGATGACTCCGAGTCCTCCCGCAACCGCAACAATTGCCGTTGAAAAATCCTTTTTGTAGCCCAGCTCCATAAGAAGCGGAATGGTCATACTTCCGACAGCCGCAACAGTTGCAGGCGCAGAGCCGGAAATCGCTCCATAGAACAAGCAGGTGATGATAACCGCACATGGGATTCCTGCGGTTCTTTTTCCTATAAAATACACAAAAACATCAAACAATTTTTGTGAGATTTTGCCGTGTGCCATGACGATTCCGGCAAGCACAAACATAGGCACCGCTAAAAGCGGGAAGCTGTCTATACCACCGAGCATAGAGCGGATAACATAGCTGGCACTGGCTGTAAAAGATGAGTCAAACGCGCCCGGCAGCACTGCCACTATTCCAAGGGAAATAGATACCGGAATAGCAATGACCAGACATATCACAAATAATATAAAAACTACTGCTGCTGACATCTATTTCTCCTTTCTCTTTTCAGCTTTACTATGAATTGCTTCAATATCCTCAACAAGCTCTTTCTCGCGGTAAGTGTCTTCGACAACGGCTTCCTCTATAACCGAGGCAATACTGCCCTCCTCAAGAGGCTTTTCATCTTTTTTCAGGACAATTTTCCACTCGCCAAACCATCTCTGCGCGATGCGGAAGGCCGTGATTATAAAGCATACAAACGGTGCAGCCTGCACATAGTACATAGGGATACCGCAGGCAGGACTTACCTGACCGCTTTCTATTGTATTTTTCAGATATATGAATGAATACGGTATCAGATATACGAAAAACACAAACTCAACTGTCAGATTTAATACCTTCCAGAGTGATTTTCCTCTTCGTGGAAAAAGCTGTATAAACTGGTCTATCTTTATTGATATGCATTTACGTGTGCAAAGGCTGACACTCAAAAATGCTGACCAGATAAACAGGTATCTTGTGATTTCCTCAGACCATGAAAGCGACATGCCAAGAATATATCTGGAAAACACCTGAATGCCCATGATAAGAGTCATCGCAATCAGGAAAATGACCATTAAAAATTCTTCAAGATATTCATCCAGATAGTGCAGTATTTTCTTCATGAAATATCCCCTTTCCGTGAATAATTATACGTATTATTTAACTGAATTATTGCTGTTTTTCCACGCAAATATTCACAATTTTATATATTACTATTTGTTATCATCTTCAAAAATGGCGTCACAGCACCTGGTTTACAGATGCCGAGGCGCCATTTTATTTTATTGCATGGTTTTATACAAGCTTTTCTTACATGCTCTTATGAAGTAATCCAAGTACCGTAGACAGATCCTCTACTCCCATCTGTCCTGGTGCAGAAGCTTTCTTTGCGGCACCGAATGTCATTGAAGATCCGAATACCTCACCGCAGAGACGGCTTATAACACCTGTGCCTGCCATTGACATTGTGATGATTGGTCTGTCAGCGTAATCTGTAACCATTTCCTCTGTAGCTGAAAGAAGTGTGAGTACGTCTCGCTTATTCTGTGGCATAACTGCAATCTTAGGGATATCAGCTCCCATATCCTGCATCTTGCGAAGTCTGTAAACAATATCAGACTGTGCAGGAGTCTTGAAGAAGTCATGGTTTGAAGCGATAACTCTTGCACCTGCAGCATGTACGCCGTCGATGATTTTCTTTACAATCTCATCGCCTGTAAAAATCTCTACATCTACAAAATCAACGTATCCTGTCTGTGCAGCCTTGATATTAAGCTTGGCATAAGCCTCAGGCTCGATTGCTTTCTCTCCGCCCTCTTTTGAAGTACGGAATGTCATAAGGATTGGAATATTTCCGAGAGCATCACGAAGCTCCTTTAATACTTCCTCAACCTTATCAAACTCGAATACATTCTCGAACCAGTCAACACGCCACTCAACCATATCAACAGGGATAGAGTCGAATGTCTTTGCCTCTGCGATGATGTCGTCTTTTGTAACGCCTACGATAGGAACGATGATTTTAGGTGCGCCTGCACCGATTTCAATATCTCTAACCTTAATGGTGTTCATGATTTTTTCCTTTCTTACTTTAACTGTATGATAATTATACTCCTCAGTATAATGTAACGTATTAATCCTCTTTAGACAGCTCTACCATCTTAGTATAGCGCAGGTTTACGAATAATCCAAGTACCACGCCGATTGCTGTGAGCACGATGTTCATTACCATAACCTGTGATGGCTGCATCTTTGATGCTGCTGTAAGGATTGTGTAGTTGCAAAGTGATGAAGCGATCATTACAAGCGCTGTTACTGTTCCCTTGATCTTAGGGAAGAGCATGTTGCATACAGATGTTACGATCTGTAAAAGTCCGCCTGCCCCTGCCCATCCGATGATGAATGCACCTGCGATCATGAGTGGCTTTGTCTGTCCGACTAACACTACTACCATTGTTGCAAGGCAGATTACAGGGTAAACAAGGATAAATCTGACGTCCTTGATTTTTCTTGTTAAAAGTGCAGTTACGATAAGAGCTATCATGGTTCCTGCTGAATAGTATGACTGCATAACTGACGGATCAGCCCAGCCTACGTTCTCTTTTGCAAAGTTCTGCGCACAATTGAGCCATAACTGGAATGTTCCTGTACATGTAAATCCAATGATAATCATTGCGATTGACTCAATAGAAAAATGTGTGTGCTTTAAGCTTGCGATAAGTCCTTCTTTCTTTCCCTCTGCCTTTGCATCGGTATCAGGAAGCGGGAAGAGCATTACTAATACTAAAAGTACAATGTAGATGATTCCACATCCGAAGAACAGTGTGTTGTATGATGTAAGTCCTGCTGCTGTTGTAGCAACTGTCATACCAAGTACGAATGGTAAAAGCATCTGTGCGATAGCGATGAAGAATTTGATTCCCATTGTTGCAACACCCGGTGCTTTGTAGATGATTTCTGATACTGCAGGGTAAATTCCTGTATCAAGGAATGAGTTTGCAATACCGCCAATGATAGCACAGATATAAGCAATCTGGTATCCACCATGTGTTCCTGCATTGAATGCAAGGGCAAGTCCGATCAGGTAGATAGCATAAGAGCCGCTTCCGATTGCTGTTGAGATACGGCGTCCGAGCTTATCTGATAAAGGTCCTGCAAACGGAAGTGCGATAAGACGTCCAAGTCCCAGGGCTGCTGAAATAGCTGTGATAGCCATAACCTGAACTCCCCATGAAGCTGCGAGAGCCTCCTTGATGACTGCCTGTCCGAGGATAGAGCAGCCCGCTCCGTGTATAAAGTAGTTTAAGTAAAGGATTAATGCGCTAGGTAAATATTTTTTATTCATCAGTGTTCTCCTTAATTTCTGTGTCTGATTAATCATCATATCTGATGTTTAATACTTCCTTCATATGCTCGATTGGCATATCTTTTCCTGTCCAGAGCTTGAAGGCTGCTGCTCCCTGGAAAAGCATCATTCCAAGACCGTTCATTGTCTTGCAGCCCACCTCTTTTGCCATAGAACGCATCTTTGTCTCAAGTGGAGAGTAAGGTACGTCAATTACGATAAGCTCAGGACGGAAGAATGATTTGTCAGGTACTACAGACATTCCCTCGAGCGGCTTCATGCCAACACCTGTTCCGTTTACGAAGATGTAAGAATCAGCCATCTCTTCTCTTAACTTCTCCTTGTCATCAAGGTCGTAAAGAGTAGCCTTGCAGTCTGTCTTCTCGTTGATCTTTCTAACTGTCTCCTCAGCGTTTGCCCAGAACTTGTCATGGATGTTGAAGATTGAGATTTCCTTGACACCGTCAAGTGCTGCCTGAATCTCGATAGCTGTAGCAGCTCCGCCTGCTCCTGCGATTGTCATCTTCTTTCCGATAACATCGATGTCGTTATCCTTGAGTGCCTGCATGAAGCCGATACCGTCTGTGATGTGTCCTGTAAGTACTCCGTTCTCGTTTACTATTGTATTTACAGCTCCGCAAAGCTCTGCTGCAGGTGAAAGCTTGTCTAAGTACTGTCCTACAACTGTCTTGTTTGGCATTGATACATTAGAGCCTACAAGCTTTAATGCTCTGATTCCCTTAACCGCATCCTCAAGAGTGTTGTTATCAACCTCAAATGCCAGATAAGCGTAGTCAAGTCCAAGATATGCAAATGCCTCATTGTGCATTGCCGGTGAGCTTGAATGTCTGATTGGGTAAGCCATAAGTCCGATGAGTTCTGTGTGTCCTGTGATTCTCTCTGCCATGATTAAATCTCCTTCATTTTTAAATGTGATAATATTGATTATTCGTATTTTACTTAGCTATGTTTTCAACGATGCCCACTTCGTTAAAAACTTAACAACCTTTGATAATGATATTATAACGCATTATTTTTGGTACTTCCAATGCTTATTTTGTTATTTTTTAATAGCATTACTGTACTAATCATGTTATAATATGCACAAATTTAGGCTATAATATTTGTAATTCATAGACTATATCTATTATTTTATGGAGATTTATGCATGACACTCAATCAATTAAGTTATTTTTACCAAGCGGCAGTTCTGGAACACTTCAATCAGGCTGCCGAAAAAATGAATATCACAGAGCCAAGCCTCAGCCGTTCGATAGCAGCTTTAGAGGACGAGCTTGGCGTCACTTTATTTGAAAAGAGAGGCAGGAATGTAATACTGACCAAGGCCGGGGAGATTTTTTTAGAACACGTGTCTACTATTCTGGACGATGTAAAGAGAGCCGAGAACAAAATGCACCAGATTGCAACCGATGGCGGACACATCGATATCGCCTACGTATCACCACTTGCAAAGGTGTTTATCCCAACTATCGTGCGCTCTTTCCTCACCGAAAAGGAAAATAAAAATATCACGTTCAATTTCTTTCAGGACATCACCTCTGTGAATATTGAGGGATTAAAAAAAGGCAGGTATGACATAATTTTCGGTTCATACTCGCCAGATGAAAATGGTATTGATTTTGTTCCTATTATAAAGCAGGAAATAGTTGCCATACTGCCTCCCGGCCACCCACTGACACTTAAGGATACCATGGAAGCCACTGATTTCGCAGACTATCCTGTGCTCGGCTATGCCAGACACTCAGGCCTTGGCAAGTACACCAGAAGCTTTTTCAAGAAGCATGATGTATCGCCAAACTTCATATGTGAGTCACCCGATGAGAACGGCATCGCCTCCCTCGTGGCGCAGGGCTTTGGCATTGCGCTTGTCGCAGATGTCGATGCAATTCACCGCGATGACATCTGCATACGCCACCTCGTATCGCATGAGTCATTCTCACACACTGTATACATGGGCTACATGACAGGCAAATACCAGCTTCCGGCTATCAAGCGCTTCATAGAGTTTGTGCGGGAAAGCTGCAGCTAGGCAGTCTCCTCGATCACAAACCTGATAAATGCCTTCGCAACCGGTGATAAATATCTCTGCTTAAGCGTTGCCAGATACACCGCTCTCTCATAAGGAGGATTGTATATATCAAGCGTCTTTACAGAAAGTGACCGAAGCATTGGAATATCAGGCATCACAGCTATTCCAAAGCCCTGCGCCACGAGACCCGCCATACTCGAATCCTCCTCCATCTCGAAGGCTACCTTCGGAAACTGTCCTATCTCCTCAAACATCTGGTCAATGACCGGACGCAGACCGCTGCCCTTCTCAAAATAAATCTGCGGATACTCTATTGTGTCGCGCAAATCCACACTGTCCTTTATGGAAAGCGGATGGTCCATTGGCACTGCAAGCACAAGCTTCTGATTCGCAATCTTCTTAAAATCTATATCCTGTTCCCCATCCTTATAAGAAGAAAAAACTATGTCATATTTGTCATCCTTTAGTCCATCTATAATCTCACCGGTTGTTCCAACCGTAAAATGAAATTCTATATCATAATCCGGGTATGCATCGAGAAATTTACGCACCAGCTTTGGCGCGAACTCACTTCCCATCGTATATATATATGCCAGATGTATGATTCCATGCCTGCTGCCATTGACCTCCTGAATGCGCTGCACACCCTCATTAAGCACCTTTAATGATTCCTCAACATACGGCAGAAACATCTTCCCATATCTGGTCAGCACGACATTTCTTCCCTTTTTCTCAAACAAACGCGTGCCAAGCTCCTGCTCAAGCTGTGAGATTGCATGGCTTAAAGACGGCTGCGTAATCGACAGCATCTGTGCCGCCCTCGTATAATGTTCTTCCTGCGCCAGTACCTTGAAGTACTGCAATTGACTCAGATTCATAGTACACCCCCTGTGTATTTATATATTTATTCGCCGGAGGTCCGCTTACCCTGCGCTGCACACCGGTGGTATATGCTCGATTTATGACGTGTCGTGTGGGAGTTATATGCCGCCTCAAGCAAAAGTGGCGCGGAAAATACTCGTTCAAGCAACACAGCCTTTAGTATACCAATAAAGTAAAAAGCGCGTTTGATTTTTCGCGCCTAATAAACTCTGTTTGAGGCGGCATTTACTCCCACTAGACTAAGGAATTATGAGAGCATATACCACCGGTGTGCAGCGCAGGGCAAGCGGACCTCCGGCAAATGCTCACAACAAAGTCTAGAAACAATATACACCATTTGATAGACAAAAACTATAGATTTCGTATAAAAGATGCATTGGACATTTATACATTTTTGCTGTACCTTGAATGTAACAAGAGTGCATTGCACTTTTTGATTGTTAAAAAAATCACATACTTTGTATATCACAGCCTTTGATCACAAATATTATCAGTTTAATGAAACAAAACTATAATGTAATGAGAGCAATTTACACTACCGTGTGCCCACCCGGTTAGCAGATTAAGGAGAAAAAATACTATGAAAAACAAATATCCACATATTTTTGAGCCAATTACAGTACGCAGAATGACAGTGAAGAACCGTATCGTCATGACTCCAATGGGAACTAACTACGGTGAGCAGAACGGAGAAATGAGCTTTCTCCACATAAACTACTATGAGCAGAGAGCAAAGGGCGGCACTGGTCTCATCATCGTTGAGAATGCCAGCGTTGACTCTCCGCAGGGTTCAAACGGAACAACACAGCTTCGTATTGATTTGGACAACTACATCCCAAGACTTTTCAAGCTCTGCGAGAGCGTTCACAAGCACGGTGCATGTATCGCAATACAGTTAAATCACGCCGGTGCTTCTGCAATGAGCTCACGTATCGGAATGCAGCCTGTATCAGCATCAGACGTACCTTCAAAGGCAGGCGGGGAAATCCCAAGACCTCTCGAGAAGGATGAAATCATGCACATCGTAAAGAAATACGGTGAGGCAGCCAAGCGCGCCCAGATCTGCGGCTTCGACGCTGTTGAAATCCACGCAGGACACTCTTACCTTATCAGCCAATTCCTTTCACCTATCACAAACAAGAGAACTGACGAGTTCGGCGGCTCTGCAGAGAACCGTGCAAGATTTGCAAAGCTGGTTATCGAGGAGGTTCGTAAGCAGGTTGGACCTTTCTTCCCTATCTTCGTCCGTATCAGTGCAGACGAGCTCATGGAGGGTGGAAACACACTTGAGGATACACTTGAGTACTTACAGTATTTTGAGAAGGAAGTAGATGTATTCGACGTATCATGCGGTCTCAACGGATCTATCCAGTACCAGATTGATGCAAACTACTTACCTGACGGATGGCGCTCATTCATGGCAAAGGCTGTAAAAGAGAAATACAACAAGCCGTGTATCACAGTAGGAAATATCCGTGACCCACAAGTAGCCGAGGATATCCTTGCAGGAGGCGATGCTGATTTCATCGGTATGGGCCGTGGACTTATCGCTGACCCTGAGTGGGTTAATAAGGTAGAGTTCGGAAATGTGTGCGATATCAGAAAATGTATCTCATGTAACATCGGATGCGCCGGACACAGAATCGGTCTCAACCAGCCAATCCGCTGTACAGTAAACCCTGCCGTAAACAGTGGTGAGGATTACATGAAGACAAAAGTAAACAAACCTTGCAACGTGGTTGTAATCGGTGGTGGTACAGCAGGTCTTGAGGCAGCCTGCACAGCAGCAGAGGTTGGATGTACAACCTTCCTCATTGAAAAGAAGGCTGAGCTTGGCGGACTTGCATCAGTTATCTCCAAGATTCCTGACAAGAAGCGTCTTGCAGACTTCCCTAACTACATGATTCACCGTGCAAGCAAGCTTCACAACCTGTTTGTTTTCAAAAATACAGCAGCAACAGTTGATATGGTAAAGGCCTTAAACCCTGATATCATAGTAAACGCAACAGGCTCTGTACCTACTCTCCCACCTATCACAGGTCTTCACGATCTCGTTGACAAGGATGGCACAAATGTTGCAACAGTCCTTAAGATGATTGAGCGCATCAATGAGTATCCTGAGGATATGAAGGGACAGAAAATCGCCATCATCGGCGGTGGTGCCGTAGGTCTTGACGTGATGGAATTCTTCACAGAAAGAGGCGCAGAGGTAACAATGGTTGAGATGCTTCCAATGATTGGAAACGGACTTGACCCTGTCACAAAGTGTGACACAAACGCAAAAATGGCAAAATACGGTGTAAAACAGATGACCAACACTGCTCTGCAGGAGGTTAAGAATGACCGTTTCATCGTAAAGAATCCAGAGGGTGAGATTGAGGAAATCCCATTTGATTACGGATTCATCTGCCTTGGTATGAGAGCCAACACACCTGTTCTTTCAGAGATTGATGAGGCTTTCAGTAATACCAATGTTGAAATCGTAAATATCGGAGACAGCAAGCGTGCCCGCAGAATCATTGAGGGTACAGAAGAAGGTAGAAATATCTTAAACGTGCTTGCCCGTCACGATTATTTATAAATTCTCCTTTAAAATAATAAACCTATAAAAACTCCTAAAAAACAACAGCTCGCGGGAAACCGCGAGCTGTTGTTTTATCATATTCCTGTATAACAGGAAGCTATCTAATGATATTGTAATAAGAACTTAAATCTAACTGAAGAACAGTTTCTTCACATCATCAACCGGCATATCCTGTCCTGTGTAAAGCTTGAATGCGGCGACGCCCTGCCATAAGAGCATTCCCTTTCCGCCTACGCATGTGCAGCCTGCCTCTTTTGCTTCGCGAAGAAGCTTTGTCTCCTCTGGATTGTAAACTGCATCTGCAACTACAAGCCCCGGTCTGAAAGCTGAAAGATCTTTTACCACGCTCTGATCATCCAGAGGCTTCATGCCAACGATTGTTGCATTTGCAAAGATATCGCTTGACTGGATTTCCTCTGTCATCTTGGCTGTATCATCAATATCGTATACATTTACAATACAATCAGGAACTGCTTTTTTGATCTTCTCTGCAGTCTGTAGTGTACGCTCGAAGAAAGCATCATTTTTGTTGAAAATAGTAATCTCACGAGCTCCGTCCAATGCGCACTGCACCTGGATAGCTGTAGCAGCTCCGCCGCCTCCGGCAACTGTGATTTTCTTTCCTTTGATGTCAATTCCGTGATCCTTTAAGTTGTGTACGAATCCCTCACCATCTGTGATGTGCCCTGTAAGCTTGCCGTTGTCATTTACTATAGTGTTTATGGCTCCGATAATCTGGGCTGCCGGTGAAAGCTCGTCCATGTACTTTGCAGCCTCTACCTTATCAGGCATGGTCACATTACATCCACGCATGTTGAAGGTTTTCATTGCTGCAATAGCATCCTTAACCTTGTCTTCTTTTATATCAAATGCAACGTATGCATAGTCCAGACCGAGTTTTTCAAAACTGTAATTGTACATAGCCGGTGAACCTGAATGACCGACCGGTGATCCTATGAGTGCTAATAAGCCTGTGTGACCTGAAATACGCTTTTCCATTGTAAATCCTCCTAAGTGTTTCGTTTTGTATTATGATAACTCTTTTATAAGACATGCGCAAGCACTTTTTTCATTTAAAGCGTTAAAGTTTATTTCTAATTGTAATTTTTATAAAATTTTGATATGATTGAATTATCAAAATGTATTTATAAAAGGGGGATTTATGCCAGAATTAAGCAGATTTTATGGTATTATTATTAAAATGTATTTTAATGATACACAACAGCATCACAAGCCACATATTCATGCATTTTATGGCGACTACGAAGCAGTTGTGGCAGTTGACGGAGACCTTCTCGCAGGCTCAATTCCAGCAAAACAATTAAAAATAATAATCGGCTGGTTGGCAATTCATGAAGAGGAAGTATACAAAGCCTGGAATAATGCCGTACGAGGAGAACACTTCGATAAGATTAATCCATTATAAGGAGAATTACAATGTTTGAAGTCAATGGTATAGCTTACGCAAGTGAAAAATCAAATAAGATTTCTATAACAGATGCAAAAGTTACAGATCATTTAATGATGATTGTGACATTTTCAGGCGGTGAAAAAAGAGTGTTTGATGCATCCGTTTTAACAGGTAGTGCATTTAAACCACTTGAAGATGATGCTATATTTTCAAATTTTAAAATTATGCATGGCGTCATTACATGGATGAATGATGAAATAGATTGTGCTCCAGAATATATCTATGAGCATAGCTTCGAATATGAGGATAATACTTCTCCTATTGCCATGTAAGCTTCGATATTTCACATGTCATATGAGGAAAAGAGAGTATCGCTACTCTCTTTTCCTCATCTTTATATATTCACGAAATACAGGTCTGATTGGCTCAGAAATATCCTCCGGAATATCATCCACATCGAAAAACTTAAGCTCCTCGACTTCCTCCTCCTGGCGCTTTATGGTGCCATGATATTTGCGGCATATGTATATGATTTCCACATTATAGACTTCATCGCCGTTAGGATAGATGTAGTGAGTCTCCTCGCCTGAATTGATATAAAACAGCTCCATCTCGTCTGCAACAAGTCCCATCTCCTCAAAGAGTTCTCTTTTTGCAGCCTCCTCAACAGTCTCTCCAAGCTCTATAGAACCGCCTGCGTAGCCCCACTGGTGATTGTCTGTGCGCTTTCCGAGAAGCACCTGTCCGTTTTCATTTTCAATGATGATGCTCGCTGCTGCCTGCAGTAAAGGGGCATGTCCGACCACCTTTCTAAGATCCATTATATAATTGCTCATGTTGTGTCCTTTCTTATTTTACCAGTTCTTCTATTATACACTCATGCACTTTAGTCTTTTTATCATAATTAATTCCAATGACTATCCTCAACCGCATTCATAAACTCCATACGAATTTCCTCATTCGGAATATATGCCATCTGCCGTTTCTGATCATATGCCAGATATCCAAGGTGTATAAGCAGCGTCATAACATCATTTTTATTTCTGAATGTAACCATGTCGTTCTGAAATGTAGTAGTTTTAACCTCTGTTTCTGCACCTGAAATCATTTCAACTATAGCACTCTTAAGACCATCAAAATCCTTATTTATGAGTGGCTGGATAGAGTCATATGTGCCTGTCTGGCTCCAATAGCTTTGAAAATTTTCCCATTTAATTACATTACTCACAGCTTTTGGATTATATATATGATATTCACCCAGCAGGTAACCATCATACCATTTCTTCACAAGTTCAAAATCACGTCCGGACTTTTCGCATAATTTCTTCACTTCATCCTCTGTAAAACCAATATAATGCGCAAATCCCCCAGGAGATATCATAGTGAATTCTTCAAAATTATTAAGTGCCGACTGTGTCTTAAGCTTCTTAATCGGCAAGATTCCGGTCAGATATGCAAGCGCAATATATCTTGTAGCCGATGAACCTTTAAAAAGTCCTCTGAGAAAATTAATATACGCCTCCTGTACTGACTGATTATTTGCCTCATCGCGAACCAGAACATCCCACTCATCTATTATCACTATGAATCTTTTTCCTGTCTGTGCATTTATTTGTGAAAGCATATCTGAAAGCGTAACTCTCCCTTCAACCTTCACATCCGGAAATGCAAGTTTAAGCTCAGCGACTGTATTCTCTATAATATATGATACAACATTTTCCGGACCTTTTGCCGGTTCTATACACCACTGTATATCCAGATGCAGCACATCATATTTATTAAGATATTTCTCAAAGCTACCCTTCTTACTTATATCATATCCCATAAACAGTTCTCTCGAATCACAGCCCATGCTATAATATGCAGCCATCATATCTGCTGTAATAGATTTACCGAATCTGCGCGGTCTGCTGTTACATATAAATTTTGATGTGGTATTTATCACACTGTTTGTGTAATCCAGCAAACCTGTTTTATCAACATATATCTCAGAGTTAATGACATCCTGAAATGAACTGTTATCCGGATTTAAAAATCTTCCCATAGTCTCTCCTTTTAAAATCCCATCAAGCAAAAAATCCGCTGTACTATAATACCTATAGTATAGCGGATTTCAAATTTGTTTTCCATATATAAAGCACATAAAATTTATCAGCTCACAGCCCTGTATTCCTCAAGCGCTTCCTTTGCCCTTGGCGTAAGCCTGCGTGGAACCGAAATCTCAACAGTCACATACTGGTCTCCCTTTACTGAAGGATTCTTCATGCTCGAAATACCCTTGCCCTTGAGACGTATCTTGCTGCCGCCCTGTGTACCTGCCTTGATGCTGCACTCCACATCTCCATAAAGAGTATGTACCCTCGCCTTACCACCGAGAGCCGCTGTCGTAAACGGAACACGGATTGTACTGTATACATTCTGTCCCTTCCGCTCAAACTCACTGCTCGGTGTCACATTTACGTTGAGAAGCACATCTCCGGCTGCACCACCGTTTCTGCCCGGATTGCCCTGTCCTTTAAGTCTGACTGTCTTGCCCGACTCGATTCCTGCCGGAATATGGATGGACAGATTGGAAACCTTGCCTGTGGCCGGATCCTGTAACGAAATAGATTTCTCGCATCCAAAAACAGCCTCGTCAAATGAAATCGTAAGGTCAGCCATAACATCAGAACCCTTGCGACCTGCTGAACTTCTGCCACCTGAGAAATTACTCCAACTACCGCTATTTCCGGTAAATCCACTGTTACCACTTGTGCTCCGGCCACTGTGATTACCGCCTCCATGTGAAAACATATCTCCGAACATTGAGAAAATATCATCCATATCCCCGGAGCCGTTCTCAAAATGAAATTCCTGATGTGTAAATGGTCCGCCATTTGAGCTGTATGAGCCACTGAAAGGGCCATTGCCGCCGAAGCCGCCAAATCCACCGAAGCCACCCTGTGCAGCCTGTCTTGCAGCCTCCTCGGAAAAGCCCTCCTGCAGACCAGCAAAGCCAAACTCATCATAGAGCTTACGTTTTTTCTCATCACTTAATACATTATATGCCTCCGTGACATCCTTGAACATCTCCTCAGCGTGCGGATTGCCTGCATTTGTATCAGGATGATACTTCTTTGCCAGCTTACGATAAGCCTTCTTTATTGCCTCTTTATCTGCACTCTTGTTCACTCCGAGAGTCTCATAATAATCTCTCTTTGCTGCCATTATACTCACCTGCCTTTCTATTTACCTGTAACAATTTATCATCATAATTAAACAATATAAATTACACCATATAGTATAAGCGGACTGCACAGGCAGCCCGCTTATCATTTGCAATATCTGATTATCCCTCGATGGAGATACATTTCTTTTCCTCAACCTGTGGTTTAGGCTGCTTCTTTGGAATATCCAGGCGAAGGATTCCATGCTTGAAGGATGCCTTTATGTCATCC
>ENA-OQKV01000032-OQKV01000032.1-human-gut-metagenome-genome-assembly--contig:-NODE-32-length-52652-cov-6.113413_pt1 | contig 52652 bp, 52 predicted proteins | sample MGYA00242655_ERZ504811 | MGnify/ENA primary metagenome ERZ504811 (study PRJEB26092, sample SAMD00036406) | human gut metagenome | host: Homo sapiens | study: EMG produced TPA metagenomics assembly of...
TGGCGGTCGCTGTAAACGCACTGACTATCGGTCGTCTTGGAAGTCTCGTTAAAAATCCGGCAATTTCCAGATAGCTCGGTCTGAAATCCTGCCCCACTGCGATATACAGTGTGCCTCATCAACTGTCAGCATCGATATGTCCGCGTTGCAGGCAAAATCCAGAAAACGCGGCGTGTTGAGGCGCTCCGGAGCGACATAGATTATCTTGTAGCGTCCCTGTGAGGCATACGAAAGTGCCATCCTTATCTGGTTTTCGGTCAGTGAGCTGTTAATATAGGCGGCATGCACTCCTGCCTGGTTTAAAGCCTTGACCTGATCTGACATAAGCGAGATAAGTGGCGAAATGACAATCGTAATTCCTTTAAGCATAAGCGCCGGAAGCTGGTAGCACAGCGATTTTCCTGCGCCTGTCGGCATGATACCAAGCACATCGTGCCCGGCAAGTATGCCGTTTATGAGCTCCTCCTGCCCTGTTCGAAGACTGTCGTAGCCAAAGTATTGTTTGAGTGTCTGGTTTATGTTCATTATCTGACTCCTTGTATAGTCTCAGATCATTGTTTTATATATGATATCATATCCAATACAATTATGCACTGCAAGAAACAAATATACTCTTCTTAATCACGTTTTTAAACATAGATTAAGAAGAGTATAATCTCTTTTATCGTATTAAATTATAACTACTTAATCACAGCCTCAACCTCACCCTTCTCAGGCATCACGCGAAGTGCTCCCTTTCTCGTGGTAATAAGCGAAGCTGCCGCATTTGCGAATGTGAGCATCTTTTTCACATCGTCATCCTTCCGGTCATTGATACCATGCTCCAGCACATCGTGAAGCAGGCATGCACAGAAAGTATCTCCTGCACCTGTAGTCTCGACAGTGTCATCTCGCAGGAACGGAGCTGCCTCCACGATATGTCCGTCAAAAAATGCCATACTTCCGTTTTTGCCCATGGTAGCACAGATAAACGGAATGTGATACTCATCTATGAGCTTCTTCACACCTGTCTTTATGTCCTTTTCGCCTGTCATGAATTCAATCTCATCATCAGATATTTTTAAGATGTCACACTGACTCAGGCCCCAGCTTATCTTCTCTTTTGCATCGTCCATGCTCTTCCAGAGCGGTTTGCGCAGATTAGGGTCAAAGGAAATCAGTACGCCTGCCTCTTTTGCGGCAGCTATTGCATGCTTTGTCGCATTCTCACAGATCTTATCTGTCATTGAAAGACTTCCGAAGTGGAAAATTTTTGCGTTTCTCACAAGGGATAAATCCACCTCATCCGCTGTCAGCATCATATCTGCTCCCGGATTTCTGTAAAATGAGAAATCTCTGTCTCCGTCTGCTGCGGTCTGGACAAATGCAAGAGTGGTATGGACATTATCATCATAGCGCACGCCTGTTGTGTCGATGCCCTGCTCCTTTACGGCATCAACAAGCAGCCTTCCGAACGCATCCTGTCCCACTTTTCCGATGAAAGCAGTCTGATGACCGAGCTTTTGAAGCATGGCAAGCACGTTACATGGAGCTCCACCCGGATTAGCCTCAAAAAGCTTATTGTCCTGCGCACTTGTACCGTTTTCTGTAAAATCTATAAGTAATTCACCTAATGCAACTACATCCATATTGTACCTCTTTCTTTCCTGTCAAAATATCCTGTATATTATTCTACAAATAACCGGACCAATAATTTGTCCGGTTATTATTTGTATGCTCTACTGATATGCTTTCATATTACAAAATTATATCATATTATATCATATTTTTCAATATCCACAACAGCACTTCCGTCACAATTAAAGCAGATTCCGTCTGCCTGAAGAGGTGTACAGATAGCTGTGGTTGCGACCTGCTGTCCGTCATTGATAAAGAGCTCTATAGACTGTCTGTCCATGATGAAACGAAGCTTTAGCTTTCTGTCTGTATCTGCGATTTTAATTTTTCTGACACAGACGACATCCTTTGTGACGCCACAGCAGGTACGATCAATCTCGAGCACGCCTGCGACTCTGTTGTAGGTAAACGCTGTGCTATACTCATCATCGCATGCCATTTCAACAGTGAAGTCATGGTACTCCTCGCCTGAAAGCTCCACTGTCATGTCGAGAGTGCGGCCCTTTATGCCATCAAAGGTCGTGTAGCAGTCTATTTTTTTATCTGTATAATGACACTTATTTGCACGATAATTTTCTATTTCCTTAACCGGCTTCTGCCAGATACGGCCGTCTTTTATTTCAAGCTCACGAGGCAGTGTCATCATGCCCTGCCAATCCTGTGAATCAGGAACGACACATGCATCCCATGACTTCATCCAGGCAATCATCACACGGCGTCCGTCCGGAAGCAGTGTAGTCTGTGGCGCATAAAAGTCCATGCCATAGTCAAGAGTGTGCGGCTCTTCCTTGATAAATACATGATTTTCTTTATCATAATCCCCCAGAAAATATACAGAGTTGTGTCCGTTATGAAACTCATATTTGTCTGCCTTCATACTCTGCGGTGAACAGATGAGCACATGCTTATCCTCCAGCCCAAAGAAGTCCGGGCACTCCCACATGGTACCTATTTTGCCTGTGCTGTTTGCCGCAAGGATTGTCTCAAACTGCCAATCGGTCAGGTTTTTTGAAGAGCAGAGCACTACCTGTCCCACATTGTTTAAGTCCTTGCTTCCAACTATAAGATAATATGTGTCATCCTCTTTCCATATTTTAGGGTCACGGAAATCGATTCTGCTGCAGTTTTCAGGAAGCATATCGCCTGTCACAACAGGATTATTCTCATGCTTCACATAATTAAGTCCGTCTCCAAATGCGATGCACTGGTTCTGTCTCTCCTGCTCACTGCCGTCAGGAAGTTTAATCCTTGTGACACCTGTGTATACAAGCACATGCTTACCATCTGCCTCAATGGCACTTCCTGAGAAACATCCTTTTTTATCATATTCCTCGTCAGGTGCCAGAACACACGGAAGCTGCTCCCATTTAATCATATCGCTTGTCGTACTATGCCCCCAATGCATAGGTCCCCACTCACGCAGATATGGATAGTACTGATAAAACAGATGAATTTTTCCGTTATAGACAGAAAATCCATTCGGATCATTAATCCATCCTGCCGGTGCACTGATATGAAACAAAGGTTTACTCTCTTTATCTGTAGCAGCTATTTTTTTTGCCTCGTAGCTTCTTGCTTTTTCCAATAATTCGCTCATTCAAATCCTCCAATTCTGTTTGCTTTGCCGGTAATACAGAATTATGAACAGTAACCTATTTGCCCTCTGACGTACTCTCAAGGGATTTCTGATAGCTGTCAAAATATTTCTGCTTTATCTTCAGATAATCCTGTAAACCATATTTATCAAGTTTCTTAAGGTATGAATCCCATTCCTTATCAATGCCGCCGTTTAATATCCAGTCGGCCTTTTTCTGCTCAGCATATTTCTTGATGTCTGTGTCGTACTGTGACACCTTGTTGGTGTCATCTATGCTCATGAACACGTTTGGATAGACATACTTACTGTTCATGTCCTTCAGATAAGCCTCATGCATGTTGTCGAGACGCCACTTGGCATCTGCAGGCTCTGTCACATAAACATCATAGTACTCATTTAAAACAGCAAGCGGTCCGTTTACAGACTGCGCCTCACGCACCTCAACCGGTGACTGATCGCCCAGATCCATATGCTTTAACATCTGTCCGCCGTCAGCGTTTGTACTCATCTCAAATATATTGAACGAATCTTTCTCACCGTATGTTCCCCAGTTATTCTGTGGAGACTGGATTGGAGCATACATCTGATCAATCCACGCGGCTGCCAAAGCCGTATCCCTGCAGCTTGATGTCAGTACGCATCGTCCTCTGTCGAAACCACTCGTCTCACTGTTATTCTGTCTGGTGATATTTCTGACTCCGTCAGGTCCTGTGAGAGCAGGAAGCATGACGTAATCTGTGTTATTGTCAATGTTTGCAATGTCCCATGTAAAGCAGAGCCCGTATCTGTGGTTTTTACCCTTTGCTACATATGTTGACCACTCCTGTGTAAATGCCTCAGGGTCAATCAAATCCTCTGTGACAAGCTTGTGAAGCCACTCGATACCCTCCTTGTAGCCCTCCTGTGTAGGAGTATAGATGACTTTTCCCTCATCTGTTACTGCAAAGTGGTCACCTGTATCACCATAACCCTCACCAAAGCCGTTCATGAGGATGGCTGGATCCTGGTCACCGTTGTTTATAATAAATGACATAGGAATGACACCGCCCTCAATGTCAAACTCTTTCTCAAGCTCGTCTGCATGATCTCTGAATGCGATAAGCACCTGCTCGAGCTCGTCTGTAGTAGTCGGCACCTCAAGTCCCAGATAATCAAGCCATTTCTTGTTGATATAAGGTATATCTCCGATTGCCTGAATTGCCTCTTTTCCTGCACCAAGCTGCTCTATCCAAGGAAATGAATAGATATGTCCGTCCGGTGCGGTACACATTGTCCTATATTCAGGATATTTCTCAAAAACTGCCTGAAGATTAGGCATATATTTGTCAATCAGATTCTCAACCGGAATGATAATACCCTGCTTTGCATATCTGAGCAGGTCGTAATCACTCATACCTGCATTAAACAGTCCATCCGGCAGATTACCAAACTGCGCCAATGCCAGATTCTTCTTGTCAGAGAACTGGTCTGAAACGAAGCATGTCCAGTCGATATGCACGTTGGTCTGCTTCTCCATTCTCTTGAAGATAGTCCTCTCATTAGGATCCTGTGTGGATGTGGCCGGTGCACTTGTGATAAATGACAGCTCAGCCTTCTCCTTCAGAGGAAACTGCACATCTGATACCGGTGTGTCCGGATTTGTCTCGGCATTTAAGCTCTGCTGCTTTCCACAGCCTGCCACACCTGTCAGCATTGCAAGTGTAAGCGAAAGTGTAATTAATTTTTTGAAGCTTCTTTTTTTCATATCCATACTCATCCTTTCTGTTAGCCCTTAACAGATCCAACCATGATTCCTTTATCAAAATATTTCTGGAAAAATGGATACATAATCAAAAGTGGTAAACTTGATACAACAATTGTAGCGTACTTGAGCTGCTCTGCAACCTTTGCCATCTCAGCTGTACTCTGGATATCTGCAATCATGCCCGGCTGAGGTGTATTCTGCACGAGAATTGAACGCAGTACAAGCTGTAATGGCTGGAGATTTGCGTCATTCAGGTAAATCATTGCATCAAAGTAGCTGTTCCACATTCCTACAAATGACCAAAGCATAAGCACCGCAATAATCGGCTTACAAACCGGAAGCATAATCTTAAAGAAATGCTGTATTTCATTTGCTCCGTCGATGGCTGATGCCTCACGAAGCTCATTTGGCACTGACTGATAATAGGTTCTCGCCAAAATCATATTCCACACATTGAAAGCGCCCGGAATGAGGATAGCCCATACAGTGTTTACCATATGGAGCTGATTTATAAGGATGAATGTAGGAATCATTCCTCCTCCAAAAAACATTGTGATAATAAAAATCACATTGAAAAATCTTCTTCCGACAAACTCCTTTTTAGACATAGGATATGCTGCCAGGATTGTGACAAATACTGAGATTGCCGCAAACACTATTGAGTAAAAAAACGAATTAAAAAATCCGCGCCATATCATGTCATTTTCCAGAACTCGTCTGTATGCATCAATAGTCCAGTCCTTTATGTTGAAGCTCAGTCCCTGGTTGTTAAGTACCGTCGGATCCATGAAAGATGCCAGCACTACATATACTAACGGAACAATTATTGCAAGCACAAACAACCCAAGAAGTGTATATCCAATTCCAAGAACAATTTTATCAGTCCGTGAATATTTGATTTTTGTCTTCATATCTTTTTCCATTGCACTTTCCTCCTAGATTCCTTCACCATCGTTTAGCTTCTTTACAACCGCATTGACTATAATCAGCAATATTACGTTGATTACCGAGTTGAAAAGACCAACCGCTGTTGAATAACCATAGTCTCCATTCAAAAGTCCGATTCTGTATACATATGTAGAAAGAATTTCCGATGCCGGTAAGTTCATATCTGTCTGTAACGCGTAGGCTTTCTCGAAACCGATACTCATAATATTTCCTGCCTGCAGGATGAACTGTATCACTATAATATTCTTAATAGCCGGAAGCTCAACATACCACATCTGCTGGAAGATGTTTGCGCCATCCATTCTCGCTGCCTCTTCAAGCTCCTTGCTCGCATTGGATAATGCCGCTGTGTACATGATTGAAGCCCAGCCTGCTCCCTGCCAGATGCCGCTCGCGATGTAGATGGTTCTGAATGCAGCCGGCATTGTCATCCAGTTTGTGCTGATACCGAGCAGCTTGTTCATAGGTCCGATTGGTGATAAAAACATACGAACCATACCACAAAGTACAATAACTGAAATAAAATTCGGTGCGTAAATCAAAAGCTGTATCTTTTTCTTGATACCCTCTTTGCGAATACGATTCAGAAGCAGTGCAAGTATGATCGGTACCGGAAATCCCCATAACAATCCGTAAATACTTACCTTTAACGTATTCATCAGGTAGTTCATAAAATCAGGTGACGATAAAAATCTCTTGAAATATTCAAGCCCGACCCATGGACTCCCCAGCACACCCTTTACGACATTGTAATCCTTGAATGCTATGAGCAGTCCGCCCATCGGAACATACTTGAATATAATTGTCAGTAAAAGTGCCGGCATAAGGAAAAATATGTACAACATCCAGTTTTTCTTCACATATGTCACTTTGCTTTTCAATGACTGCTGTTTTTCTTTCATTTGCTGTGACCTCCACTCTTTTTCACATTTTGTTTTTTTTACTTAATTTACGCTCTTGCGTAACCGGTAAAGTAACCGGTTACTTTATAATTTGATAATACAATATCATTTATGCTGTGTCAATACTTTTCTCAAAAAAAGTAACCGGTTACTTTTTTGTTGATATTTTGGAAATTGCGCTGTATACTGTTTATAAACATTTGTAATATAAGTAATTTTTATAAGGAGACATCCCATGGGAAAAAAACAGGTTACATTTGCAGATATTGCGGAATATACACACTTTTCAAAAACAACGATTTCAAGATATTTCAATCATCCGGACTCTCTGACACTGGAGAATCAGGAAAAGATTTCCCGTGCGCTTGATGAGCTCGGCTATAAGAAGAATAAGCTCGCAAAGGTTCTCGCAAACGGTAAGAGCGAGTTTGTCGGCATAATAGTGCCAAACCTTTACCTGCACTACTATTCTGAGATGCTCACACAGCTTTTAGCCACCTACACTGACTATCACTATAAGTTTCTCATCTTTATGAGTGACAAGGGGGCGGCTGAGGAAGAAAACTACATTGATGAACTTTTAGCTTATCAGATAGAGGGTCTTATCGTGCTAAGTCACACTCTCTCATCTGAAAAGCTTGCTTCATACCACATTCCAATTGTCGCAATCGAACGAGAATCCATGCATATAAGCAGTGTCACCTCCGACAACTATATGGGTGCACTTCAGGCCACATCTCTTTTAATACGTGACAAATGTGATATCCTCATCCATATCAATGTAGATGTGCCAAAGTATGTCCCGGCATACGACAGAATCCGTGCGTTTGAGGACATCTGTACCGAGCACAATATTCCCTATGAGCTCAGCCTGAACGTATCCGGTGATTCGTACAACGATTTATTTTCTCAGATGAAGGTGATTTTTAACAATATAGATGAGAAATATCCTGATAAAAAGAAAGGGGTATTCCTGGCAAACGACACATATGCCAACATGTTTTTGAACCTTGTCATACAAAAATACGGCTGCCTGCCGGACAGCTATGAGATAGTCGGCTTCGACAATTCACCAATTGCCAACGAAGCCATAATTCCAATCACCACCATCGGCCAGCAGATAGATGTAATCGCAAGAACCGCCATGGATTTACTCGTTAAGCAGATGGAAAACCGCAAGCAAAGAAAGCCAGAACCCGATTTGGCGCCAACGCACAAAAAGATAACGCCTGTGCTGATCCGCAGGGAGACAACCAGCTAGTACATCGTTTATGTGACATGTACCAGCCTAATTTTCTCCTGTCGCGTCCTGATATTCCCTGCTGCTCACACCACCCCATGAGTTTCTATCTGCTGAAAAAACCTCATTTGTGGTTTTATTTACAGCATAAAATCCCAGTAGCCTTGTATCTGAGCCACTAACCAACTGCTCATAAACAAACAAATCACACTGTCCATTTTCGGAAACTCTGTCATAAACTAACCTATTCTCATACGTATTTCCATCAGCCTCGCCGGTTTCGAAAACAGCATAAAATGTGCCTTTGGCAGTGTAACCATTGCGAATAGTACCGGCATCCACGGCTGAGAGCATCCCTGCAGCTGACATGTAATCATATACGGCCATGCTTTCTGTATCCAGACTTTCGTCAGCGTTCTCATTTCCTGCATTCTCATTTTCTGTATTTTCAGAAGCGTCATTGTATGACTGTGAATTATTCTCAGTGCTGTTTTCACTGTCATTTGCACCACTATCACCAGCATCATTTCCACTGTCTCCGGTGCTGTCATCATCGTTTATAAGTCCAAACTTTATTGTTTCCTTAAATGTCAAATTTCGTCTCAGGAAAGGTCCAACCTTGATGTTATAATATTCATCAGTACTATATCCATCCGAAGTACTCATGCAGATAAGACCATTCGCATATACCTTTTTCTCCGTATCCATGCCGATGAATGAAATTATCAGATTAATAACCATGGCAGCCATCAAACACAGCCACATGACTATGAGTATTACTTTTCTGAATAGCCTTACGCCTTCTGACTTTTTAGATACGCTGTCACTGAATAATATCCACCTGATTATCCAGTAAAGCGACAAGACCATACAGCCTGCGTATGTTATCAGAACAGACGACAGCTCGAACCAGCATCTATAGTGATATCCTCGAGACAGTAAGCCTCCTACTCCATAGAAAATTCCTGCATACAACACCAATATCGCAGTAATTACAATTGCTGTCGGCCACTTATGCTTTATCCTGGTGTCTGCGTAAATTGCCTGACACAAATCCATTTTTGCATTTTCTGATAAAAACAATGCACCAATCTGCATGTCCGTCATCTGCTTTTGATTCGCCGGCACAGCATAGCACTTATCCAGCCACTCCTGCCAGCCCGGCTTATCACATAGGAACAAAACTGCAGCATTGCAAAAATAATAATCTCTTAAATATGGCAGCTTCACACAATTGATATCAACCATTGCAAGAGCCTGTGCGGCCAGATCATAGTTTGACATAAGAAGCTGCTGCTTAGCCATCACTATCAACACAACTGACTGAAGCTGCCTATTATTCCTGTATCTGGTTCTGTACATAGCCAAATTGTAATCATGCCTGTCCTGAAGGCTCCAATTCTCTGTCCTTTTCGCTGATATATTAACAACAGCGATCAGCATCAACACCAGAAAAATAATACCTGCAAAAAAGAGCAATAAACATGATTTAATCATTCCTGAACTATAGTCATCCCTATGGAACATTCCAAACAACAAACTTAATGTCAAAACACTCCATACAACAATCAATACTCTGTAAATCTGCACATATCTTTTCTGCCATAAGCCATTTTTGTATCCAATGGTATCAGGGGTGACAGTGTTTGAAAGCTCATAATAATTCATGCAATCCGCCTCTTTATCTCTGTAAATGAAATTGATTTATCCGTGGCTTAATTGTACCACGAATAAACCAATTTGTGTGAAATCTATTTTATCTGTATCTTCTTCCTCATGCGCATCTCCCACACATAGTAGGTCACAATAAGCAGTATTCCTGTTGTAAGCCAGGCTGCCGGATCTGCAAAGCACACACCGATGTAACCAAATGGCTTTGACAGGGCAAGTATTGCAATCCATCTAGACACAAGCTCCATCGCACCGCTAAGCATAGGCACAAGACCCTTGTTAAGTCCCTGCAGACCGTTTCTGTATGCAAAAATCCATGCCAGCGGAAGCATGAATACGCTCGCGATTTTCAGATATTTCATAGCATAGCCAATGTCAGTTGCCGTAGGCGATGTGATAAACCAGCCTATCATGTACGGTCCGACAAAGCAGTTAATTGCTGCCGCTAAAACTGCGCAGCCTATACATATGAAAAAGCATGACTTCATACCCTTAAATATCCTGTCGTATCTTCCTGCTCCTAGATTTTGTCCGCAGTAAGTCGCAGCGGCTGTTCCAAGTGTAGGCATGGTCTGTGTCGCGATATTGTTGACCTTGGATGCGGCGGTATACGCAGCTACCACCTGCGAACCGAACACATTGACCGCAGCCTGGAAAATCATCGTTCCGATAGCAGTAATTGAATAGTTGAGTGCCATCTGCAGACCGATTGAAAGCATGTGCCAGATTCCGCTCCAGTCCATGTAATAATCCTCACGGCTGGTGCGCAGCAAATCATACTTCTTAAACATCACGATAAATGACAAAACTGCAGCAATTCCCTGCGAGATAACTGTCGCATAAGCTGCTCCTGCCGTGCCTGCCTTCACCACCACGATAAAGAATATATCCAGCACAATATTCAATACAGATGAAAAAATCAAAAAGTACAGCGGAGTCTTGCTGTCTCCGATACTTCGCAAAAGACCGGAAGCCACATTGTAGGACATGGTGCAGAAAATTCCTGCAAAAATGACCTTTATGTACGCATCAGCCATGACAAGTATATCATCAGGTGTATTGAGCCAGATAAGAAGTTGCCTCGATGCAAGCACTGTCGGAATCGTGAGCACCACTGAAACAATCACAGTAAGAATGATAGCCAGTGCCACATAATGCTTCAAAAGCTTCTCTTTTTTCGCACCAAACGCATGGCTTGCCATAACTCCAAAGCCCTGTGCTATTCCATTTGCAAAGCCAAGCACCAGAAACATAATACAGCCTGTCGAGCCAACCGCCGCAAGCGCCTTTGAGCCCAGATACTGCCCCACGATAATCGTGTCCACCATATTATAGAACTGCTGAAACAGATTTCCCATCAGAACAGGAATCGAGAACAGCAGTATAATTTTCATTGGATTGCCTTTAGTCATATCTGTCTTCATGTGTAAATACCCTCCCCAAAAATTCAATTCATAATAACTTTTCCCAGCAGGTTCACCCCTGCAGAAAATCCATTAAAAAAATGTGTGAACAAGCTCTTTTTCAAAGCCTCGTTCACACATTATATACACATATTTTCCAGTATTCAAGTACTATTTTCAAAATTTATAACTTATTTTTTAACAGTACGTTTATTCTTTCTTCCTCACACGATAATTCACATATCTCTTTATCAGGTAGTACACGACACCCCATGTCGGTACTCCGATGAACAGCCCCACTACTCCAAATAATCCATTTCCAAGGAAGATTGCAAATACCACCCAGAAAGGTGAGAGTCCTGTGGACTCACCGAGTATCTTTGGTCCGATAATATTGCCGTCCACCTGCTGTAAGATAATGATAAACAGCAAAAATATCACACCCTTTGACGGGCTGTCCAGCATGATGAGTATGGTGCTTGGTATGGCTCCAATGTAAGGTCCAAAGAACGGTATGACATTGGTCACTCCGACCATCACGCTCACGAGTGCTACATACGGCATGCGCAGTATCAGGCAGCACACGAAACAGATAGCTCCGATTATGAGTGAATCAATGATTTTACCACTGATAAAACCACCGAATATCTTGTCGCTCTCTTTTAAGATGCTTGAAAGCACCTGTATATGGCGCTCCGGCAGAAATGCGCTCACGAGCTTTTTAGTCTGACGTTTGAAGGTATCCTTGCTAAGCAGGACATAGATGGCAACGATGAATGCAACAAGACAGTTTACCGCTGTGCCAAAGATTCCCATAATACCGTTTATCACAAAGGTAACCTGTCCGAGCATATTGTCCTTTACCCATTCAGTAAAATAGCTTATGCCGTTATTGTATAGCTCAGTAATTATTTCCTTTGCCTTGTCATTGTTTTTGGCAAGCTCCGTGATTTTTTTCACAAGGTCCTGTATCTGATCCGGTAAAAGACTGACCGCATTTGTGATATTGCTTACAAGCTGTGGCACCACCATCATGATGAGCACTACAATAATGGCTATTATTATGGCCAGACTTATAAGTATTGACAACCCTCTCATAGAAGGTCTCTTTCCACACTTCTTTTCTATGGCTTTGCCAAGCGAATTGCTTAGCTTTCTGTCATAAAACTCTACCATCGGATTTATGAGATACGCCAGCACAATCCCCATGATAATTGGCATGAGTATATTTATTATACGCATAATCTGTGCCATTATTGCATCAAATTTAAATAGCACAAACACTAGCAGGATTGCTCCTGCTAGTGCTAAAAACTGTGAAAACCCTTTGGCCCATGCGACCTTTATGGTGTGCTTCATCTTATTATTCACTTCCATGCGCGATTCCTCCTCGTTTATTGAATGTCCAGAATGTAACAAGCTGATATTATATAGTCTTTAATCAATTCTAGCAACACTCTCGCCCTCTGTGAGCTCAAATGGTATTATCTCATGACATGAGCCTTTATGCAAATCAATCATGCTAAAAAGAAGTTCCACGCTGCGTGCCGCCATATCCTTGTGCGGCTGCCTGATAGATACAATCTTGGGATTGTAGTACTCTGCAAGTGTCGAACCATCAAAGCCTGTGATAGATATATCTTCCGGCACCCTGAGTCCCTTGTCAAGTATTGCCCTTATGGCACCGATTGCCATGACATCGGAAATCGCATAGACTGCGGTGATTTCTATATTCTTTTCCAAAAGCTTTTTCATCGCATGATATGCGCTGTCATATGAGAATCGCGCTCTCTCATAGTAACGCTCATCAGGTATGATGCCATGCTTTTTGAAGCTGTTCAGATATCCGTTGTGTCGCAGAATAGCTGTCTGTGAAAGCTCCAGATTGGCTCCAATCTCTGCTATCTTCGTATGACCATGCTCGATGAGATAGTCGACGATTGTTTCCCCGGCCTTCTCATCATCAATGGCAACAGATGACAGCTCCTCCATGCTCCAGTTTTCTGCCGATGTTGTCACGATAACACACGGCACCTTAAACGAAGATGTATCCTCCGAGAAATCCACCCTGCTACCTCCAAGAAAGATGATTCCAAGTGGCTTTCGTTCCCTGCATATGCGGTCAGTCACACTGCTTAGATTACTGTCCTCATCCAGATATGTGATGCTCAAAGAGTAGTCTGTTCTGTCTATTATCGACTGGATTTCCTCGACTATGTTTGCAAACAGCATATTCGAGGTACCCTTTACCAGCAGATAAATATTTCTGGAAATGGTCTGCTTGAGCCTCTTTGCATTGTTATTTGGCACAAAGTTGTGTGCCTCAACTATTTTCATTATGGTTTCTTTTGCTGCAGGAGAAACATCCTGCCTGTTATTTAAAACTCGGGATACAGTTGTTACTGAGTATCCCGATTCTTTTGCTATATCTACAATTGTCATTGTTTTCCCCGTCCGGACAGCGATACGTCCCTTTACATTATATCCATGTGATATAATTTATTTCACTCATTATATCCACAACTATAAAACCTGCTAATTTAGCTTAAGCCCCACATGTTTTCTTAATAAGTGTGGGGCTTAAATAACATAAACTATATCCTCTTGTAAGCTATATTAACCCTTTACAGCTCCTGCGAGCACACCCTCTATAATGTACTTCTGACATACAATATAGAAGATAACAATTGGCAGAATCGCAAGCACGAGCATGGCCATCATTGCACCCCAGTCAATCATACCGTGGCTCTGCTTTAAGTACTGAATAGCAATTGGTATGGTTTTGTACTGGTTGATGTTTAAAACCAGTGATGGAAGAAGGTAATCATTCCATACCCACATTGCCTCAAGTATCGCTACTGTTACCGCTGTAGGACGAAGTATTGGAAATACAACCCTGAAATACATCTGTAATGGTGTACAGCCATCAATCATAGCTGCCTCTTCGATCTCTAATGAGATACTCTTTACAAATCCTGTAAACATAAACACAGCAAGTCCTGCTCCAAAGCCAAGGTATACAATGATGATACCGAGTGGATTTGATAAATGAAGCATATTTGCAAATTTTGATAATGTAAACATTACCATCTGGAATGGTACAATCATAGAGAAAAGGCAAAGTGTATACATAAGCTTTGTGCCCTTAGTCTTTACACGAACTATGTACCATGCACACATTGAGCAGCAGAGTACAATAAGTACTACTGAGCCGACTGTGATGAAAAGTGAATTTCCAAAGCAGTCCCAGAAATGTGTCATTCTGAGACCATTCTTGTAGTTTAATGTGCTACAGAAAAGCCTTGACATACCATCCTTGAAGGCTTCAAAGCCCTCAGTGATAGATACTGTGCTGATTCCAAACGGATGCTTGAATATGTAGGCTTTTCTCTTAAATGAATTGAGTAACACCATAAAGATTGGTGAAATCCAAAGTACTGATAAAACAGTGAATAATAATGTGATTATCCAACCGTGCTTGGCCTGTCTTACGGCACTGACTTCCTGCGCTTTTTTCTGTTTTGCCATTAGTCCTGTACCTCCTTGCTTGTAGTAATCTTATTCTGTGCAAGTGCGATAATTGCAACAATTATAAAGAATATAACAGCCTTTGCCTGACCTACGCCCTGCCATCCTGTTGTTCCATACATGGTGTTGTAGATATTTAAGGCAAGCAGCTCTGACATCTTTCCCGGATTACCGCCTGTAAGAGCTAAGTTCTGGTCGAACAGCTTGAAGCCGTTTGTCAGTGTCAGGAATGTACAGATTGTGATTGTCGGCATAAGCATTGGAAGAATAACGCTCTTTAAGAGCTGCCATCTGTTGGCTCCATCAATCTTTGCTGCCTCAATAAGCTCACCCGGTATATTCTGAATACCTGCGATGTAGATAATCATCATATATCCAATCTGCTGCCAGCATACTACTGCGATAAGTCCCCAGAATGCTGACCACTCTGAGCTTACGATTGTCTTTGAATAGTTCTGCAGGATAGAGTTAAAAATCATCAGCCATACATATGAAAGTACGATTCCACCGATCAGGTTTGGAAGGAAGAATACTGTACGGAAAAGATTTGTTCCTCTGATTCCTTTTGTAAGCGCCATTGCTATTGCAAATGATACGATATTGATAATCAGTACCGAAACTACTGTAAATAGTGCTGTGTACCAGATTGAATGAATAAAGGTTGTATCCACAGTGCCGTTTACAACAAAAATCCTTGTGTAATTTTTAAATCCCACCCATTTCCAGTCTGTAACTGTGGAGAATTTACAAAATGAAAGGAAGATACCATATACGAATGGTACAATAAATCCTATTGTAAATGCTGCCATTGTCGGTAAAGCGAAGATCCAAAATTTTTTTCTAATCGACTTTTCCATAACAAATATACCTTTCTTAAAAAAATATGGGGTGAGTGACTGCCACTCACCCCACTTTTACTACTTTTTACTAACTTTTAGAGAATTTTACTGCTCGTTCTGAAGATCCCAGTAATAAGCCCATTTCTCTGAGAATGCCTTTGCAACGTCATCCCATGAACCATTACGCTCTGTGTACTCTGTGAGTGGAGCAAGGAAATCAGCTCTCCAGTCATCTACTGAAGGTGTTGCGTTGAATGACCATGCTACTGATGTCTTGCCTTCCTTTGCAAGCTCTGATGCTACATTAGCAAAAGCGTTCTTTGACTCATAGTCGCCTGTGAATGTATCGAATGGAGCTGAAAGACCCATTTTATTAACGATTGCGTCACGTCCGTCATCACTTGTGATTACCCAGTTGAGGAATTCAAGTGTTGCATCAATATCCTTCTGATCTGCCTTAGCGTTTACTGTCCAGTGGTTCTCTGTACCAACTGCAAGTCCCTCGTTCTCGTCATCTACACCGAAGTAGATAGGCATCATTGAAAGGTCTGACTGCTTAACTGTGTATCCGTTCTCGTTGTCATCTGCGAAGTTAGCGTACTCCCAGTCACCATTCTGGTAGAATACAGCCTCTTCCATACCAAGCTCTGACTCAGCATTTAAGCTTCCTGAATCAAGTGTAGCCTTGTCTGCTGCTGATGTATTTGTGTACATATCCCAAACTCTCTTGAAGTTGTCCATGTACTTACCTGTAACTTCCTTCTGTCCTGCTGTGAGATCACATCCTGCATCCTTGAACTCATAGTAGAGTGCGAGGCCTGCGAGATGTCCTGTGAATCTCCAGTTAGATCCGCTGTCAAGTCCTGCTGAAGCAAATGCCTCTGTAAGATGTAAGTCACAAGCTTTGTTGATGTCATCTACATGCTCGTTGATATCAGTTGCAACCTTCTCTAATGTATCAAGATCCTTGATATCATCTACTGACTTGATAACTGCTCCTGAGTAGTTTTTGCAGTATTTCTCAAGCATTGCCTTGTTGTAGATGATTCCGTAGCACTCATAGCAGTTAGCTACTGATGCAATCTTGCCATTGTACTCAAGTGCAAGTGACTTATCTGTAAGGTGCTTGTAAATCTCGCTGTCCTTTAAGTCATATATGTATTTGTCATACTCTGCGCAGTCTGCTGTGCTTCCGATATTGAAGATTGTTGGAGCATCCTTCTTAGCAAGCTCAGACTTAAGTGTTGTCTTGTACTGTCCGTCAGCTGCTGTTACTACTGTAACCTTTACGCCTGTCTCATCTGTGTACTTCTCTGCAAGATCCTGCCATGCCTGATCTGTCTCCGGCTTGAAGTTTAACATGTAAACTGAGCCATCGCCTCCCTTTGCAGATGAGCCTTTCTCTGTTCCGTCTCCGCTTCCTGATCCACATCCGGCAAGCATTGTTGCTACCATTGAAGAAGCGAGTAATACTGTCACTAATTTCTTTTTCATTTCAAACCCTCCTAAAAGATTTAATATTAAAATTGTCTTTGCAAACATCTTTGGTTGTTTTCGGTAATGTTTGCGGTAACGTTTTCACAAGAATTATTATAGTACAGTTTCATGTAGTTTTGCAAGAGGATTTTGTCTTTTCTGTATATATTAACGAAAAAAACCGGGCATTTTTTAGCAATTTTTTACAAAAAATTGCAAAAAAATAAGTATCCTCACACTGGCGTTTGGTCATTTTAGTTATTTTTCGACTATCCGTTTTGTGTAAAAATACTTTTGTTATTTTTATTCATTTCATCTATCAGAGCCTGCTTTTGTGCGCGCTTGAGCTGTTTTATATGATACTCCCTGCTCATTGCCTCCTCTTTCGTGGCAAAGTGCTCGAAATAGACCAGCTCCACAGGTCTGCGTGTCTTTGTATATTTGGCACCTTTCCCGGAGTTATGCGCTTTTATGCGCTTTTTCAGGTCATTTGTCCAACCGGTGTAAAGTGTGCCGTCAGCACACCTTACAATATATGTATAATTTTCATCCATATCTGCTTTGTCCATCTCAATAATCAACGCTGTGCCTTCTCCAGATGATCTATCGCCCTGACCACGATATCAAAAATGTTATCGTAGTCATTCAGGCAATAAAGTATCATGGCAAGATGATAGTATCCGAAGCCCAAGAGCTTTGAATCAGCTGTCTTTTCTCCGTAATCTATCAGCTCATGGCAATATCTGATTGTGAGCTCGGCGTCCTTTCTGTAATTGTCAAGAATGCCATTTGTCCAGTTTTCACACTCTCATTGTATTCGTTAAACTCCACTTTTCGCCTCTATATATCTCCGAAATAGTCCATAGGATTGACCGGTTTTCCATCCTGTTCCATAGCAAAATACACATTGGTGCCCTCAACAGTATAGTATCTGGTCACCTTTCCAACTGTTCCAAGTGTTTCTCCTGCCTCAAGCACATCGCCTTCACTGCAGGTTAGATTTGCAAGCTGTCCGTAAGTAGCCGTATATCCATCTCCTAAATCCTGCACTACTGTGCAGCCTGTCTCTGCGCTGTCATATATGTCTATAATCCTGCCCTCGGTAACTGAGCATACCGCATCTCCTTCGTTTGCACGTATTACCATGCCACGATTATACTGATACTGGTCGAGTGTCGGGAAATAAACCGTCTTGTCCATGGAAAACGGCAAAAGCACATCTCCCTTTACAGGCCAGTTTGTCACATTTTCAGGGACAAAATGCAGTTGTTTTTCCGTGGGCTGCTGATTTTCCTGCTGCCCTGCAGCTGATTCTTCCTGTCCCATTTTTGTCTCTGAGTCTACTTTTTCTGTAGTTTTCTGTGGTGTCTTTTTCTCTGTAGGCTCAACTATAGACGAAGTCTGTGAAATTTCTGTTGGTATCTCATCTTTCCCGGGTTTCTGTGTTGAATATACCGCTGCAAATCCTATGGCTCCAGCCACGAGACATGCCGCTGCTGCAATTTGTTGTTTTTTCATAGGACATTACCTCCATCATCTGAATTGTTCTGATGATAGTATGTCCTGTCTGCATGGATTTATTCATGCTTTTTTCTATTTTTGCGGCACCAATTATATTTGATAATTGTGCAAACTGTGCAAGGCTTAGAGCCTCACCACGCACATTTACAGGAACTCCGAGAGCCTCTATGCTCTGCTGTATCTGCTCCTTGGTCAGTCCCATACCACCGAAATTGTTGAGCCCGTTTGCAAGAGTTTTCCTGCGCTGGTTGAAAGATGCCCTGATGATTTTGAACATCAGCTTTTCATCATCTACGTCAACCACCGGCTTTTCGTATCGCTTGAGCGATATAACAGAGCTTCCTACCTTTGGCTGTGGCATGAAACAGCTTGGCGGCACATTTACCACTATCTCAGGGTGCGAATAATACTGCACCGCAAGCGACAGAGCTCCGTAATCCTTCTTGCCGGGACCTGCCTGCATACGGTCTGCGACCTCCTTCTGCACCATAATTGTAATGCTGTCTATCGGCACATGACTCTCGAACAGCCCCATAATAATAGGTGTCGTTATGTAATATGGCAGGTTTGCAACAACCTTTATCGGCTTACCATTATTATATTCTTCTGCCAGAGCATTTATGTCTACCTTCAATATATCATCATTTATGACCTTTACATTATCATATTCACTCAGAGTATCCTTAAGTATAGGTATCAGATTTGTATCTATCTCGACTGCTATTACCTGGCGCGCCGACTCACACAGATACTGTGTCATCGTACCTATTCCCGGGCCTATCTCAAGTATCATATCGTCCTTTGTGATGCCGGCCGAGTCTATGATTTCCTCCAAAATGCCTGTATCAATAAGGAAGTTCTGTCCGAATTTCTTTTGAAAATTGAAATTGTATTTCTGCAAAACCTCGATTGTGTTCTTAGGATTTCCCAAATATGCCATGATATGCACTCCTTGTGTCGTTTCATCTGATGTGACAGTCTAACTGCTGTCTTTATCTTTTATATGCGGGTCACTAAGCTATTCATCGAATTGCATGCAAGCATGCATCGATGATACCTTTTGACCCTTTAATCATATTATCATATGAAATGCCTTTATTTCAATTATATTTGTAAATTTTCGCGGTTTTCATACCTCACATTATGGCTCAATTATTTACACATGTGAACAGTTCAAATGCATTGGCACGTGTCGTGCACTCTACCTCATCAGGCGTAGTACCTTTGATTTCCGCTATCTTTGATATGACATATGGAATGTTTGACGAATCATTCCGCGTGCCTCGATGTGGCTCCGGAGCCATATATGGACAGTCTGTCTCAAGAAGGATTCTATCAAGTGGAAGCTCTGACACTGTCTGTACCAGCTTCTTTGCATTCTTGAAAGTTACGACACCTCCAACTCCGATATAATACCCCAGCTTTACATACTCCAGTGCCATCTCCGGTGAATAGGAATAGCAGTGTATCACGCCGCGGATATTCTTTTTTGCTGCCTCTGTCATGATTTCCATGGTGTCCTGTGCTGCATCACGCGAGTGTATGATAACCGGCAGCGATGCTTCTGCTGCAAGCTCAAGCTGACGCTTAAACCAGTAGCGCTGGTTTTCCTGCACATTTGGCTCCTTATCCCAGTAATAGTCCAGTCCGATTTCCCCGACTGCAACAGTCCTTTCCCATGCAGTCTGTTCCCTAAGCCATGCAAAGGTTTCCTCGTTTAAATCAGCTATGTCGCTTGGATGCACTCCAACCGCCGCATATATAAAGTCATATTTCTTTGCGAGCTCCATTGTAGTCATGGTAGAACCAATAGAAGCCCCGACATTTATTATCGGGGCAACTCCTTTTTCATGGACGCGTTTTATTGTTTCATCACGGTCGTCCTTAAATCTGTTATCATCATAATGGGCATGTGTTTCAAATATCATTAATTACTGTGTCCTTCCTCCGCCCAAAGCTTATCGGCACAAGGCTTCCATGCCTGCGCATACTCCTTACACTTGTTGCACAGGTGCTCCGCACTCTCAGGTGACTGCAAATCAGTTGATTTTGCACCTGTTTCCTTTACGAGCCGCTGTAAGATCTCAGGATTTTCAAGCATAGGACATGGTCTGTAGTGATTCTCATTAAATGGCTGGTTATCATGATATGCCATGAAAAGCGGCTGTTTTAAAATCTCAAGCATGCTGTGTGTACGGATGTTGGCTCCTGAGTAGTGGATAAATACACATGGCTCAGCATCGCCGTTTGCATTGATATGGAAGTAGTTTCTTCCTCCTGCGATACAGCCTCCGACAAACTCGCCGTCGTTCTGGAAATCCATAGTGAAAATTCCCTTGCCGCTTGTCATATTTCTGATCTCACGGACACGGTCCTTGATGTAAAGCCTCTGCTGTGGGTTTGGTAAAAGTTCCAGTGATGCATCGTTTCCGACAGGCATATAGTGGAAGTAAAGTGCATAGCGGCAGCCCTTTTCCACAATCATGTCGATAAACTCATCACTGGTAACTGTCTTATAGTTCTTTGAAGTGTAACATATTGATGTACCGAAAACAAGTCCGTTTTCCTTAAGCAAATCCATTGCATGCATAACCTTTGCAAATACACCTGTGCCTCGTCTTAAGTCGTTTACCTCTGAGAAGCCCTCAAGACTTATTGCAAGGTACAGATTTCCGATACGCTTTAAGTCTGCGCAGAAGGCCTCATCCACGAGTGTGCCGTTTGTGAATGCCAGAAATGCACAGTCACTGTGCTTCTCACAGAGCTTAACAAGGTCTGCTTTTCTGACAAGAGGCTCCCCTCCTGTGAACATATACAGGTATACACCAAGCTCCTTGCCCTGTGTTACAACCTTATCCATCTCATCAAAGGTAAGGTTCAGCTTGTGGCCATACTCTGCCGCCCAGCAGCCTGTGCAGTGCAGATTGCAGGCGCTTGTCGGATCCATAAGGATGAGCCATGGCACATTGCAGCCATACTTTTCACGATTTTTACGGATAGTCTTGGTACCGTAAACAAATGCCTCAAAGCCCAGATTGAGTGCGATTGTTTTTAATACATGAGGATCTATCTCATTGATAAGACGATGCATGTACTTGTTGAGCGTGCAGTCCTTATCACAGATCATCTTGCGCGCACTGTCATAGTTTAAATCAATCTTCTCATCTCCCATGAATTTCTGCCACATGTCGATGAGCTTTACAACCTCTGTCTCCGGGTCCTTGCAAAGTCCTTTTACAATGTTATCACATATTTTTGATGCAGCAAGTCTCGCTGCCTGATGTCCTAAATTTCCCACTTTGTATTCCTCCTTATTGTTTCAACGGTATTTCTGACGACAAATAAATTTAATATTCCGTCAAGACTCAAATTCAGTCCTATTAATCTCACTATCATGCCTGCGGTCTCAAATGGTGTCGCGAAAAGCAGTATGCCCACAAATGTAACTGCAAATGACATCACAAGTATGAGCCACCAGTTCTCGATGCCAAAGCGTTTTGCTTCCACTGCAGTCTGTATCTTGAACGCTCCATCTACCAACATAAAAATGCCTATTGCTGTGGACAATATCTCTATAATATACTCAGTTTTTTTAATAATTATGATTCCAAGCACTATTGAAACTATCCCAAAGTACAGTTTACAAGGGACTACACAGGGTAGGTATCTGACGGGAGGGGTTCCGCCCGTCAGATTTTCCATGTGATATTCAAGCTGTCGCTTGTGGCGGCTATGGTGGTAATCATCAAATCCACCACCCGCCGCTTGTCGTCAAAGGATACATTCTCCCAAGTGTCGAGGTAGCCGGAAATCTGGCTGACCTGTTCCGGGCTAATGGCTTCCACCGTCAGCTCCGCTATCCTCGCCAGAAGTTCCTGCTTGCGTCCGTCCAGTTCCGCTATCTTCACATTCACATAGGAGAGCAGGACATTGTTTGCACCCGTCAGACTGTCCACCAGCTTTTCAATCTCGCTGTCCACATGGGCAAGTTCCACTTGCAGGGCGGCGATTTTCGGGTTTGCCTTTGCCGCTTTCTTTCTGCCTGTCAGCGTCTTGTAGCTTGCCAGTTTCTTTACCATCTGCTGATAAACAACTGTTTCCAGTTCCGAAGTGATGATTTTCCCGCACCCGGAGCAGCTCTTGTTATCCAGCCGTTTTGTGCAGCGGAGATACTGTTTGCCAGAGGGATTGTAGATACTCATAAGAGCATACCCGCAGTTTCCACACTTGATTTTTCCCGCCAGCCATGTGTGGGTGGCTTTTCGGGCAGACTGGATTTTCATGTTGTTCATCAGCTTCTTGCGGCAGGTCAGCCAGATGTCGGAGGGGACAATGCCCTCATGGGGAGCCAGCACCAGCATTTGGTCTTTCAAGTCGTTCTTCTTGCTGGGCTTCACATCCCGCCCTTGATACAGATAGCAGCCGTTCATGCCTGTAAAATCGGCAGCATCATTGACGATGACTGTCCCTTGACTTTTGAAAAATTCGTATACATCAAGGTCTGCCTGCACATAGACAGGATTGCGTAACATCTGCGCCAGCGTGGGGCGTATCAGCTCTTTGCCATGGAACAAAATCTCCTGTTCCGCAAAGTACCGGGTAATGTCCCCGTAGGAGGTAGTGGGCTGGGCGTACATCTCAAACATCAGCCGGATATTTGCCGCTTCGTCTGGATTTACCACCAGCTTTTTTGTGTTGATACCGTCCATCTTGATCGGCTCTGTATGGAAGCCGTAAGGGGCTTTCCCGCCCATCTTGAAACCTCGCTGGCTGCGGGAATAGTAGGCATCCGTTACCCGCTTCTGTATCGTTTCCCTTTCAAGCTGGGCGAACACAATACAGATATTTAACATCGCCCGCCCCATCGGGGTGGAGGTATCAAACTTTTCCGTAGAGGACACAAACTCCACATTGTACTGCTGGAACAGCTCCATCATGTTGGCAAAGTCCAGAATGGAACGGCTGATACGGTCGAGCTTGTAAACCACGACCTTTGCAATCAAGCCCCGCTTGATGTCCCGCACCAGTTCTTGAAACTTCGGACGGTCTGTGTTCTTGCCGCTGTACCCTTTGTCTGTGTATTCCTTGCAGTTACCGCCTTTCAACTCGTATTTGCAAAATTCAATCTGGCTTTCAATGGAAATGCTGTCCTTTTTGTCTACCGATTGTCTTGCATAGATTGCGTCTATTCGATTGTTCATATTGTCGCTCCTTTTCTTAAAAAAGAAACGGAGCTGCTGACAGTTTCATTATACCGCCAGCAGCTCCGCAAATCAACGATGGCTTTGGAAAACCTTATGCCCCGGCTTCCTCTTTCTGCCGCTTATCGGCATATTTGCGGAACACCTCATAAAGCTGCTGCTCCAGTTCCCGGCGTTTGACCGCTTCCTGTTCCGGCGTGAACACCGGGGAGAGATTTTCCAGCGTGATTTCCTTTCCTTGAAAAGTCACGACTTCGGTTTCTTTCTTGTATCTGATATGCTCCATAGTACCTCCGTATTTAATTTTCAAAGTGCAGTGCCGCCATGCTGCGGCGTGAAATGTTTTCTGCCATCAATCACCGTTCCCTTGTGTGCCGCTGCTGCCGTTTCAGTTCCACCAGTATATCCGGCGGGATACGGTCAACCAGCCGCTGTAAATCGTCCAGTTCGCTTTTCAGCTTTGCCCGTTCCATCGTATCTTTCATCTTGCCTTTTTCGCTGGCTTTGGCTCTGGCTTCCAACTGTTCATTTTCTGCCAAAAGGTCGTTTATTGTGACCTTGTATTTTTTGAGCTGACCGGAGAAATTCTCCATCTGCGGAAACCACTTTTTCAGCAGGGAGAGGGCTTCCTCTTTTTTCTTTCCAGCGTTGAACGGGGTAATATCGCCCAGCGTGGCTTCAATGGCTCTTGCCTGTTTGGAGAGATTGACCGCCTGCTTGAACAGACGGGTGGGGATATGCTTCCTGCCTGTCTTGCTGGCGCTCTCCCCACGCTCCAAGTCGGGATATTTCTCCACCATATAGGCGTGAAAATCGTCCTGCCACTTTGTCAGGTTTGCCCGGTTGCCGATAATCTCCTTTGCACACAAGCGGTTGTCCTCTGTCAGAGGGACAAAGACCAAATGCAGGTGGGGTGTTTTCTCGTCCATGTGTACCACGGCCGACACGATATTTTCCCTGCCTACCCGCCCGATGAGGAAGTCTGCCGCCCTCTGGAAAAATTCCTGTATCTCCTTTGGGGACTTCTTCTTGAAAAACTCCGGGCTGGCGGTAATCAGCGTATCCACAAACCGGGTGCTGTCCTTACGGGTACGGCATCCGGCTTGTTCAATGCGGCTCTGAATGAAATGGTAATAGCGGCTCTCCGGCTTGACGATGTGGAAATTGTACTTGCTCCGGCTGGTGTCAATGTCGGGATTGCTGGCGTACTGTTCCTTTTGCCGTTCGTGATGGGCTTCCAGTGGTCTTGCCGGATTGCCCTTGTGTTTTTCAAATCGCAAAATTGCATGTTGTGCCATGAAACTCCTTTCCCCATTCCGTTCCTTTCCGGGACTTTTCCACAGGAAAATCCCGCAGAAAATATCTCGGATAGGATAGGAATGGATAGAATATAAATCAATATTTTAATCTCTGTATTTCTATATACCGTCCGGTTTTCGTACTTCAAGAGGATTGATTTTCGTACTTGTCAGGTACGCTTTTCAGCCCTCCGGCGTTCCATAACCGGATTTCTTGAAGTCGGTGTTTGGAACCGCTTCATAGGATTTTGGGTAAATGCGGTTGGGTTTTCCACAGCCCTGCTTCTGGATTTCTACCAGTCCGGCATATTGCAGCTCCCGCAGGGTGTTGACCGCTTTCTGCCGCCCGCAGTGGAGCAGCTCCACTACCTCGTTGATGGGATAGTAGAGGTAAATGCACCCATATTCGTCCGCCCAGCCGTTTTTCCGGGACAGGTCTGTCCGGCGCAGGATAAAGGCATACAGTACCTTTGCTTCGTTGGACAGGGGCGTGAATGTGGGGGCTTCAAAAAGGAAATTGGGAAGCCGGGTAAAGCTGACCGCCTTTTCCGGCTGATGGATATAAATGGTGTTTGTCATATCGTGTTTTGTGGACGGTTAGAAGCCCGTTTCCGGGGGTAGACAGTACTTTCTATTGCCTGCCCCTGTTCTGTGCTTGCAAAGCCTTGTAAATCAAGGACTTTTCAGCCCCTAACTGTCCACACAAGACCTCCTTTTCCGTTCACTTTCTGTTTTCTGCCGCCTGTGAACTACGGCGGCACAATCGAGACAGTATTTCGCCCGGTTTGACTTTGGGACGAACACTCTGCCGCAGACCGCACAGCGTTTTAGCTCCTTATCCCGGAAAATCTCCGCTTCCAGCGTCCCGATTTGCGGCAAGACCGACCAGCGGAACCACTTACAGCAGATCGAGAAAGAAATGGTTTGGGGGCAAGTGTGGGTGTCCCCATCGTCAAGGAGCATACAGTTCCCGTCCTCATAACAGCAGCACTCCCGACGGATCAGGGCGTTTGCCTGTTTCCTCTGTGCCGGTGTCATGTGGTAAATGGAACCGTCCTGCCTGCGCTCTATGGGCGGCAGTCGTTTATATGGGTTCTCTCTCATGTGTTCCCTCCATTTTTCCTTTGCCGTTCTCCCCGAAAAGGCTTCCTGCCCCATTCCTGCGGCGTGTTCCAGCGTTGGCACGCTCCCCGGACTTCGGGACATTTTGTCCCGAAGTGGCTCGTTGCAGTGCTTCCCCTGCCTAGGTATTCCTTTTCGGACGGTCATTCATTTTTCAAGGTGCAGCTCATCGATGAACTACCTTAAGTCTACACCTAAAAGACCACCCGCCCCGTATATCCATAAGGTCGGAAATCAGCCCGGAAAACTGCCTATTTCCACGCTCTCGGAATTGTGGTAAAATAAAAATACATTAAGTGTCCATTCATAGTTGTAGAGGTAAAAAATGAGAAATAGGGAACAGGAGATTAAATGGCAAAGAATAATAGAAATTTGCATGGAAGATGTTAAAAATTACTTTGCGGATATAGAACAGAGTATTGAATTTGGAACATATATTCAGCCAGCAAACTATTTTGTATCGTACATCTTTTCTACAAATGCGCGATTAAAAGCGGCACAGCAAAGCGGACTAACCGAAAAAATCAATTTATATCACAGAGCACAGTTGAAAAAACATAATTATCCAATTCAAGGAATTAAAGATTGTACGTTTGCTTCACAAGAAGAATGTGATAAAGAATATAACGGAAATTGGTATTATTACTACAAATAATATGATGCTTAGTTCATCTGGCATCTGAATAGAGCACAAAAGCTATAACTTTTCATCTATCAAGCAGACAAGGAGGGGGAGCATGGAACTATCCATACAAGAACGATTGAAAGACCTGCGTGTGGAGCGTGGGCTGACGCTGGAACAGCTTGCAGAGCAAACACATCTCTCCAAGTCGGCGCTGGGCAGTTATGAGGGGGATAATTTCAAGGACATCAGCCATTATGCCCTTATTGAGTTAGCAAAGTTTTATGAAGTGACTGTTGATTATCTGCTGGGGCGTTCTCAAACAAAAAGTCACCCAAACGCCGATCTTGCAGACCTGCGTTTGAGTGATGATATGATTGAACTCTTGAAAAGTGGGCTGGTGGATAATTCACTCTTGTGCGAGCTGGCAGTACACCCGGATTTTCCCCGGCTGATGGCTGACCTTGAAATCTATGTGAACGGCGTAGCGATAAAGCAGGTGCAGAGTGCAAACGCCATTGTAGACGCTGTGAGCGCAACCATTGTGAAGCAGCACAATCCCGGCTTGTCCGACCCGCAGCTAAGACAGCTTATCGCCGCCCATATTGATGACGACAGTTTTTGCCGCTATGTGATACAGCAGGACATAAACAAGATAGCTCTTGACCTGCGGGAAGCACATAAGGACGATTTTTTCAGCGTCCCGGAGGACAACCCGCTGGAAGATTTCTTGCAGACTGTTGATGAAGCTGCCAACCCAGATAGCGACCCGGAGCAAGCGGCTTTGGCGTTTATCTGTAAGCGGCTCAAATTGAATTTGAAGAAGCTGTCCGAAGAAGAAAAGAAGTGGCTGAAAAAGATTGCACAGAAGTCGGACTTGCTGAAAAATCCAAACCCACAACGGGGGCGGAAGTAGGAGAACAGCAAATCGGAATTTGATAAAGGAATGTGATTGTATGAAAAAAATGATTTTAGGAATTGTGTGGCAGCTAATGGGTTTTCTTGGTTCAATAATTATTCTATGCTCTGCGGCACCTTACCAGTGGGATTATAACGGAATTACTGGTATTTTAGGTAGTTTGTTGGGATTAGACTTAATAATCCCACTCATTATTTGCATTATATTTTTTATTTGCGGTGCAGTGGTCTGTTTCAAGGCAATAGGTGAAAAGTAAAATTCAGTTGATAGAACTAATAAAGAAATATAAAAATATGAATTTTAGGAGGTATTTTGATGTTAAAAATTGAAGATATTTTAAGAGAAGATTTTGATTGGGAAAATGTAGAGATTGACGAAAATGAATTTGATGAGTTAGAAAACCAGTTAATTATAAATTATTTAAAGAAAAACTCTCCAAAAGAAAGACAACTTTTAGCAATAGATTGGAACTTTGATAATTCTAAGGAAGTTATCAAATGGATAGCAGAACAGCCTGATACTGACAAGGGAACAGCTCTATTCCTATATTGGTATATGAATCCTCAATTTTTTAAGAAATATGAAAATAGAAAAGAATGTGAAGAAGAGGACAGCTGGGCTTTAGAAGATTTTGATATTGTTGAAACTCTTGAAAAAAATTATATTTCAGGATATTATGAAAATCAAAAATATGCTTTTGACCCTAAAAATGATCCATATAATTCAGATTATGACTGGACAGAAGAAGTTGACGAAGAGGAAATGAAAAGAGAGATACCTAAAGAGATGTATATGGCTTTAGATGGAGAAGTTTTAGAAAGTCCAAACTGGGAAGAAGGAATTCCAACTGCTCTTTCTGAAATTATGGACAAGCTTTGTGACGCTTTGGACGAATAAAAAAGAAAAATTCCCATTTATCGAGGAGATAGCAAAGCTAGCCGAGCCAGTCAACGGTCAAGATGAACGGCGCATTTCATGCGCCGCCGTTGACAGTCCCGCCCGTCTTTGCTGATGGGCAATCAAGGCGGGAAAGCCCTAAAATGGCTTCCCGCCCATTTCAATTTTTACGGGAGTGTGTCCACAAGTTCGGGACATTTTGGCGCTGTTGCGAGACTTTGTCAACAGCGCCATTTTGTCCCGAAGTGGCTCGTTGCGGTGCTTCCCCTGCCTGGGTATTCCTTTTCGGACGGTCATTCATTTTTCAAGGTGCAGCTCATCGATGAACTACCCTAAGTCTACACCTAAAAGACCGCCCGCCCCGTATATCCATAAGGTCGGAAATCAGCTCGGAAAACTCTCTATTTCCACGCTCTCGGAATTGTGGTAAAATGAAAGTACTTGGATGGCAATTAAAGTTTGAAAGGAGTGGCGATATGATTTCAACGAAAAATTTGTCTGGATTACCTGATGTAAATCGCCTAAAGGCTTTCTGCAAGGGGCTTGCAGCTTTGGACATCATCATGTTAGAGAAGGAATGGAGTTTCATCCGTCACTATACATACAATCCCATATGGAGAAAGGGAAAAGAAACATTTTGGGCTACCGATGGCAGTGAGCAAAGCATGATTATCATGTTCACATCTGAAGGCTGTGTTATCAATGGTGTAGATTCTGAACTTTACGATTGGGAAGAAAAACTCCCTCGGATAGAGGATTTGACAAATGGGATGCCTTCCGCTTTGCAAAAGCTCATGAATAGCAGAGAAGTCAAAAAGATGAAAAGCACTTTTTGCGTCTGGACGGAAGATGGCGTTGTTTGGCACTGTAATCCTATGGCTGGTGAGGACGCTTCCAAGGATTTACTCTCTATGATTGATGGTAATCCGCAGACCTATGTGGAATACGGGAAGTGGTTTTATCCCGCCGACCTGCCTTTGGAAGTTGTGCGCCAGCTTGCAGACGGGGTGCCGGTGACAAAAGAGATGATTGTTGCATTAAACCCCAAGCGTAGTGAATGGGACGAGATTAAGGCAGAATTAGATGAAATCGGGTATCTGAACAAACTTTGATATAACAGGTAACATAAACAGACAAGGAGGGGGAGTGCATGGAACTATCCATACAAGAACGATTGAAAGACCTGCGTGTGGAGCGTGGGTTGACGCTGGAACAGCTTGCGGAGCAGACGCACCTCTCCAAGTCTGCGTTGGGCAGTTATGAGGGGGATAATTTCAAGGACATAAGCCATTATGCCCTTATTGAGTTGGCAAAGTTTTATGAAGTGACTGTTGATTATCTGCTGGGGCGTTCTCAAACAAAAAATCACCCAAACGCCGATCTTGCAGACCTGCGTTTGAGCGATGATATGATTGAACTATTGAAAAGTGGGCGGGTGGATAATTCCCTCTTGTGTGAGCTGGCGGCACACCCGGATTTCCCCCGGCTCATGGCTGACCTTGAAATCTATGTAAACGGTATCGCTGGCAAACAGGTGCAGAGTGCAAACGCCATTGTAGACGCTGTGAGTACAACCATTATGAAGCAGCACAATCCCGGCTTGACCGACCCGCAGTTAAGACAGCTTATCGCCGCCCATATTGATGATGATAGTTTTTGCCGCTATGTGATACAGCAGGACATAAACAAGATAGCTCTTGACCTGCGGGAAGCGCATAAGGACGATTTTTTCAGCGTCCCGGAGGACAACCCACTGGAAGATTTCTTGCAGACCGTTGACGAAGCTGCCAGCCCAGACAGCGACCCGGAGCAAGCTGCTTTGGCGTTCATTTGCAAGCGGCTCAAATTGAATTTGAAGAAGCTATCTGAAGAAGAAAAGAAGTGGCTGAAAAAGATTGCACAGAAGTCGGACTTGCTGAAAAATCCAAAGCCACAGCGGGGGAGAAAGTAAGGGAACTAAGAGCCCAAAATTAGGGAAAAATGTTTATGGATAAGAAAAGCAAAAAAATTCTAATGCGCTATATGGATGATACGAAGCGAAAACTGTTATCATTTGAAGAAATTGCGTATGCAAAAGAACATGGTGCCATTTTAGAGGATTTATCTATTTCGCACGAAGAAGCTATACGCATTTTGACACAAAGTCTTAAATGTATTTCTCTTAGTGATGCTGCCAATTCTTTTTTGTATAGTTTATCTACTCGTGATATGGAGTATCGGTATATTTTAGCATCGTATATATATGCTGTAAGTTGGCTAATGTTTGATAGAGGTAAGACAGACAAAGTTCCATCTCGGCTGGATAGAACATTTTATAATTATGTCAAGTATCGAGGTGGTGGAATTTGGGGTGGGATTGGAAAACCCATTTTTTATCTCAATGAATTTGCTCATATGGATAAACAACTCCCTACGAATATCGACAAAAATATTTTGAAAGAAATAATATCAATATCATCTGCGATGAGCGACCAATCCACTGGTATTATGTTATGTAAAAAAATTCATGAGAGTAAACTTTTGCCCTGCAATATAAGTGAGATTATCGGAATCCTTGAAACACTTGCTATTTGTGGGATTTTGGAGACACCAGAGCATAAAGGATACATACATTCCTTTACCCCACCGTTGATGAGAGATACCGGAGATTTAAGGCAAAGCCTATCTTATCCACTCAACTGGTGGCATGGAGAAGATAAAGTAAATTATGATAACTGTTACAGAATTTTTAACATTGATTTTTCCTATTTATCGGGAAAATAGCAAAGCCAGCCGAGCCAGTCAACGGTCAAGATGAACGGCGCATAAATACGCCGCCGTTGACAGTCCTGCCTGTCTTTGCTAAAGGGTAATCAAGGCGGGAAAGCCCTAAAATGGCTTCCCGCCCATTTCAATTTTTACGGGAATGTATCCACAAGTTCGGGACACTTTGTCCCGAAGTTCGGCGTTGTACGAGGGACGGGGGCTTTCATATACGCCCTATCTGCTGATGAAACCAGCCCTGCGTTTGCGGCTCCACGCCACGCAATCACAGCCCTGTTTTCCTGCTGCTTCAAATGCCCTTGCCCTCCCTGGCGGCAACCTCATTTTCGCAGCAACGCCGACAGAGCGTATAACACACTACACTTTGCAAGCAAAGTCGTGTGCCAAAGGGTGCCCCTTTGGAAACCCCGGACAACAAAACAGGCTGAATATCTCGCACTTCCCCGGTGCTTGATACTCAGCCTTTATTTGTTGTCAGCAGCCCCCGTTTCGTGGTCTGCGTGTAGTTCCTTGTAAACTGACCTAAGCGCCAGGTCAAACTGAAACGCAAGCTGAAATAAATCCTTTGCAAAATATCCGGACAGCTTTGTCACGCCATATATTATGAGAAACACTCCATATAACATGCACATTGTCTTTAGTCCAAGCTGTGGCATGAACAACAAAGCTGCCCCCAATGCAATCAGGCATATTGTCATGACGGTATATGCATTTTTTACATGTACCAATGTATGCATAAAGTATCTTCCTCCTTTTTGTCTGCTATTTTAATCCTGCAACAGCCAATTTAAAACGGACAAAAAAATAAGAGTGTCTGAAATTCAGACACTCTATCAAATCTGTTCGAATTATTTTGTCATCCAATATCCGCCTGCCTACAGGCAGCACTCAATCATATCATAAATTGTGGCATCGAAAGAGTCACCTATTCTCTTAACAATATCTCTGTTGTATTGGCTTTTTGACAGTCCAACGCCATTTGCCGTAATGGTCTCAGGTAGGCCGCTCATCATACTGCATCTCTCAATCCACTTTATTGTGCTGCCCACGATTCCGTTGCTGTAAAATGCCGTGATAAAAGCAATGTCACTATCATCCAGGCTATAGCCCTCTGCCTTTTCCAGCACAAAGCGGCGCACCATCTGTGTGACCACGGCATCCAGATATGTCCTTAATACCCTGCCGTTTTCCGATGCATAAATGTGCATTATCGCCTCGCGGTTATTAAGAATAATGGCAGCGACTCTGGCATATGCATCATGAAATGTCACGCCTTCCTTTGCCTCATCCATCACAAGCCTGACCTCGTCCTCAAATATGGCCTCAAGCACATCATATATGTCCTTGAAATAATAGTAAAATGTATTTCTGTTTATCTCACACTGCTCGCATATATCCTTGACTGTAATCCTGTCAAGCGGTTTGTTTTTCAGTATATGTAAAAAAGTCTTCATTATGGCTTTTCTGGTAAATGTTGCCATGTGTATATCTCCTGCTATGCTGTGCCTGCTGTGCTGCTGTTCACATTAAGGTATGAACAATAACATCGTGTCTCCCTCACTCAGCGTGCGCGTATTATACATAAACCATACTCTCAACCGCCATTATATTAGATTATTATATTTTTGTCAAACTATGTTTCCGTGTAACTTCAAAGTAAATTCAAAGACCAACACCAAAAGAAAGAAACATATCCATTAAAATCCAAAGTCCGCATAATCCTGCGGCAGAAATCTATGGTAAATAATATGGCAGCCCTCGTCATGGAAGCAATAGTAGTATGTGTCATCCGGCTCATTTAAGAAGCGGATGTAACAGTCAAACTCGCCGTTTTGCATTTCCTTTTTCTCGATGTCGTCCGAGTATTTGTAAAACAGCTCAGTTATCTGCTCCATGGTGCAGCCATGCGTGCCGACAAGTGCAATCAGCTCACTGATGAACTCATTGTCAGCTGTGTTTTCATGCACATACTCACTGCCCTCAGGTGGTATCTCTATGCAGAAACGCTCATTTTTTGCGGTGACCTTTATCTCACCTATGGTGTCAGTAAGCTGTTTGGGCAGGTTGTTTGGAGCAAGGATTTCAAGCATCTGCTGTTCTGAAATCATGCCGGTTGCAATTTTATTATCAGCCCCTGCACACTCAAAGAAATGTCTGAGCGTGGAAAGAGGATAATACAGTCTGACTATTTCCTTCCTGTAGCCAAGCTTTGCCTGCTGCTCTTTTACTATATCAATAAGACTCTTCGCTAGACGAGCGTAACCGGTGGCGCTATAATCGCTACTGTAATTGTCTCTATAATCGCCGCTGTAATTATTGCTATAATTACCTTTATAATCGTCACTATAATTCACTTTGTCATCAAAATCACTTGTTTTCGTCATACCGATAGCTTCTCTTTCTCCCGGCTTTTAAGGCTTTTCTATGGCATGCTCACCTTATCGAGTATTCCTGTCAGGTGTGCTATTGCCACGCCATAGTTTGTCATCGGCACATGCTGAGTGCGTGCCCTGTCTATTCTTGATAATACATATTTTCTGTTAAACATGCAAGCGCCACACTGAATAACGAGGTCATACTGAGATAGATTATCGGGGAAGTCTGTACCGCTTGTAATATCCACGGTAAGCTCCTCACCAACACGCTTTCGAAGCAGGTTCGGAAGCTTCACCCTGCCTATATCCTCCGCAAGAGGCGCATGTGTACAGCACTCTGCGATAAGCACTCTTGAGGATGGCTTTAATGCATCAATTGCCCTTGCGCTCTCCACATAATATGGCAGATCACCCTTGTATGCTGCAAAAAGCACTGAAAATGATGTGAGCATACTCTCCGCCGGCTTGTGCTCGTACACATAGCCAAACACCTGTGAATCTGTCACGATGAGCTTTGGCGCGTGAGATAATGCTGCAAGTGCATCTGTCATTTTGTCAGTTGTCGTGCTCATCACAAGGCATTTTCTATCGAGCAATTCCCTGAGTGTCTGCACCTGCGGCAATATGAGTCTGCCCTTTGGCGCCTGGATATCCTGTGGCATGACAAGAAGCACCAGGTCTGTCTGAGAAACAAGGTCTCCCAGGATAAATTCCTGTCCGAAATCCTCAGGCAAAAGGCGTGTGAGTGCAGAGATAACGGCATCCATTCCCTTGCCCTTTAATGCGCTGACTGCTACAACCTCAAAACTATTGTCTGCATTTTTGCCCATCACAGCACTGTTTTCCTCAAAAACCCAGCACTTTGCGGCCTCTATTGCAGCATTGTCAAGCTTTCCACTACTCTTTTCCTGTGCCTCAGCAGAAAGCAAAATCTCGTCTATCTTGTTTAAAGCAAATACAACCGGAGTATGTTTTTTTGCAAATAACAGACTCCATTCTGCCTCATCCTTAAAAGCCTTTTTAAACGGAATTCCCGCCTTCTTCGCAGCAATCACCTCTGCGATATCAAGCACTACAACGGCTATGTCTGTCTTCTCTGCTGCCAGATGAGTCTTTTCCACACGTCTTTCACCAAGCTCACTGTCATCATCAAAGCCCGCCGTATCAATAATCACGCACGGTCCGAGCGGATGAATTTCCATCGGCTTGTACACAGGGTCGGTTGTCGTACCTGCCACGTCAGCTACAATGGAAACCTCCTGCTTTGTAACCGCATTTATCAGAGATGACTTACCACTGTTTGTCTTTCCGTATATACCTATATGAAGTCTGTTGGCAGAAGGCGTCTCATTCAAATTTCCCATATGTATCCCCCTTTAGAAACGGAAATCACGCTTTCCGTCTGCAATATCATGTATATGCTCATAGCAGGTCTGCTTAACCTTTGGATTGGTAATCTTTTCTATTTCCCTATCGATGAGCTTCATTCCAAGCTCTCTTGTCTGCGGGCTTGCATAATCCTCGAGATACTCCTTAAGTGTCATGAGTGCGTTCGGATGACAGCAATTAAGTATCTGCATGCTCTTGCACAGTGCCATAAAACGGTCTCCCGTTCTGCCCTCTCTGTAGCAGGCTGTACAGAAGGATGGAATATAGTCCATCTTCATAAGCCAGTTTACCACCTCGTCAAGTGTTCTCTGGTCGCTGACATCAAACTGCTCCGATGTTGCCTCTGCATTTTTCTCAGCCTCCGGGTCTGCATAGCCTCCAACACTTGTCTTTGATGCGCCGCTGATCTGTGAAACACCGAGCGGCAGAACCTTTTCACGGACATCCTGACTCTCACGGGTTGAGATTATCATTCCTGTGTATGGCACTGAAATACGGATAAGTGCGCATATTTTGGCGAAGGTATCATCACTGATGCCATTGTCAAATACATCCGGGTCTATATCATCTGCGTGCTTTATACGCGGCACACTGATGGTGTGAGGACCTACACCGTGCACTGCCTCAAGGTGCTCTGCATGCATCAAAAGTCCTGCAAACTCGTACTTGTATTTGTCCAGTCCGAAAAGTACACCAAGTCCCACATCGTCAATGCCGCCCTCCATAGCACGGTCCATAGCCTCTGTGTGATATGCATAGTCATGCTTTGGTCCTGTCGGATGAAGCTGCTCATAGCTCTCCTTGTGATATGTCTCCTGGAAGAGTATGTAGGTTCCGATTCCTGCCTCCTTGAGCTTTCTGTAATTCTCCACTGTAGTGGCAGCGATATTTACATTTACACGGCGGATAGCTCCGTTTTTGTGCTTGATGCTGTAGATTGTGTTGATACACTCGAGAATATACTCAATCGGATTGTTTACAGGATCCTCTCCTGCCTCGATTGCAAGACGCTTGTGTCCCATATCCTGAAGGGCTGTGACCTCCTTTACTATCTCCTCCTGAGTGAGCTTCTTTCTCGCAATATGCTTATTTTTCATGTGATATGGACAATAAACACAGCCGTTCACACAGTAGTTTGACAGATAAAGCGGTGCAAAAAGCACGATTCTGTTTCCGTAGAAATCCTTCTTTATCTGCTGTGCAAGCTTGTAAACCTCGTCAAGCTTCTCCGGAATCTCACAGGCTAAAAGCACTGATGCCTCTCTGTGTGTGAGTCCTTTTTTTAGCTTTGCTTTCTCGATAATCGCATCGATAAGCCCTATATTATTTTTGTTTGCCTCTGCGTATTCGAGAGTCTCTTTGATTTCCTCGTCTGAAATAAATTCTTCAGCCTTTAATGATTTTACGTTGTACATTTTTATCTCCTTCTATTGTAATCACATATCTGCGTAGTCCCCGCGCGACACCACCACCTGATAGCCGATGCTTTTCATCCGATTTTCCATGCAGAAGCGGCACTCTGCTGCCTCATCTCCGGTGCAGATTTTATTGTCGTAAAGCTTGTATTTGTCACGGACATTGACCGGTGAGAGGTTTGGCATCACGACATTGGCACCCGACTGTATGCCCTTTTCCCTGCCGAGCGGATGGATTGTGCCAAGCGCTGTTGTGGCAGGCAGCAGCACTTTTGGATGTATGAGCCTGATGATTGAAAGCAGGCGAAGCGTCTCATCCATCGTGCCTGACTTTTCGTTTGCAAAAGGTGTATCCTTCTGCGATATGAACGGACCGATTCCAACCATGTGAGGCTCAAGCTCCTTTATAAACTGCAAATCCTCGTACAAGGTCTCCACTGTCTGTCCCGGCGAGCCGACCATGAAGCCGCAGCCCACCTGATATCCTATCTCTTTCAAATCCCAAAGGCACTGCTTTCTGTTTGCAAGTGACATCTCTGCCGGATGAAGCCTACTGTAATGCTTTTCATCCGCAGTCTCATGGCGCAGCAGATATCTGTCTGCCCCTGCATCAAAATAGCTCTGATAGCTCTCCTTTGACTTTTCTCCGATAGAGAGTGTAACTGCGCAGTCCGGATACTTTGCCTTAATCCCGGACACTATCTCACAGATGCGCTCATCCGTGTAGTACGGATCTTCACCTCCCTGCAGCACAAAGGTACGAAAACCAAGCTCATAGCCGCTCTCGCAGCATGCCATAATCTGCTCCGTACTCAGGCGGTAGCGGTCCGCGTGAGTATTGCTGTGCCTTATGCCGCAGTAGAGACAGTCGTTTTTGCAGTAGTTGGTAAACTCTATCAGCCCTCGTATAAAAACCTGATTGCCATAGGTCTCGTGTGCTTTCTCAGATGCCCTCTTTCTAAGGTAATCAACTGCCTGCATATCATCCGTCTCAAGCAGCATATGCAGCTGCTCGATGGTGATATTCCAGCAGGCCGTAATTTCATCTATAATTTTTATTATTGCTGTATTTTCGGTCATGCTTTCTCCTGTAGTCTGGTCTGCTTTATTTATTAGAGTAAACTGTCTTCACTCCTATGCCATCCAGCCTGCCAATCCTGCCGGACAGAGCACTGATAATATCCTGTGGTGCGTCAATCGCCACACTGATGATATTCACATTCTTTTTCTCGTATGGGATACCCATGCGCCCAACAATAAAGCTGCCGTACTCATGCAGCAGATGATTAAGCTGCTCAACCGAATCCGGGTTTTCAACTATAATGCCGATCAGGGCTATTCTTGTTTCCATGCGTTACTCCTTATAATATTTAATATGCGGTTATTGTACCTCTTTGTATTTAATGAGAACAAAGCCCCAACATTAATTGAAAATTCGCCTCTTTCGAGGCTTCTCCGCAGCTTGACGCTGCTACAATTTTCAATTTATGTTGGGATGTCCAATAACCACATACGCCCTTGCATGCGAGCATGCAGATGCGCATGCGGTTATTGTACCTCTTTGTTCACTAACAAAGGGTGCACTTCGCCGGAAGTACACCCTAAATCTTAAAATGTTCTTCCTCCTCATACGTGAAGCAACTATCATCTGCTCACAGTATTTGGTGTCAGTGACTCTGAATTATGACATCAGAGCCTTCAATGTCTGCAGGCTTGAAGAAAGAGAGCTGTTATCAGCATGTCTCGCTTCTTGCGTGCTATCTAATATCTAATCCGATTGTATCATGTCTAAATCATTTCAACAATATTATATCTGCTTGTTTCCCGAAATATACACTATTTTTGGACAAAAAAAGAACAGCCATCGTTCTGCTGTCCTTTAGGAGAAGGTATTTTACTATGGGGATAGTAAAAATATATAATGTATTGGGGGGTTTTTACGTTAATTATAGTATCACGTGCCATGAAAAATGTCTATTATCGTGATGCACAAACATGCATAAATTTTCAATTATTTTTTATGCAATATGTATATCATTGATTTAAGATAATCATTTGGTTACAATTACAGCCCATTAAGAATTTCAATATTTTTGAAAAGAAATCTACTTAAAAGTTGACTTTTTTAACCTAAAGGAAGAAAATAGAAACATAAATTGGAAGGAAAGGAGCGAACTCTCATGAAGAAAATACTGGTTTTACCACTGTTGCTATGTCTTATATTCTGCTCCTTTCTAAGTCTCGACAAAAATCTGGACGAATTTGATCCTGACCGCACAGCATACGGTTCATACGATCACAGGGTTGTCTGGGGCTCTTATGCTTCTTCTGATAAGGCCGCGCTTCCACAGCAGGAAGTCTTGGACTCACGCGCAGTGCTTTATTCAGAGTCAGATATGTCGGCACTCATGGATTGCCAGTATATAGAAGAAATACCTTCTTTTCCTGCAGTCATATGCCGCATCCGTACCTCTTCGCTTGGTTTTTTAGGCAGGCTTACATCCAATTTAAGCTGGCTGGGTGCGTTACTCCAGTTAATACATATTATTTTATTCGCATATGCCGCTATCGTGGTCATGCGCATATGTCTCACAAACACGAGCCGGCGCTTTATTATCCGTTTTATCCACGACAAGGATGGGCATAAACTAATTTCCTTCGCTGATTATTTCAAAACTCGCGCATATGCGGAGGAAATATAACTTAGATACATTAAATAAACATTTTCTCCGCGTCATGCTGATAAAGTAAAACGGAGGATTTAAAATGCTTGAAACAATAATAATTGTCGTGTGTGCTGCCGTTTGTATCGGCGCTGCAGCCTATGCCTGGTGGATGGAAAACGGTCCTGAGAAGGACGACAGTGATGCAGCCAGAAAGAACAGCCAAGGCCATGCTTATACCAAATACGACAGCAATATCAAGGATGATATTGTCTTTCACAAAGCACACAAATAATGATAACATTTATCAACATTAGTAACTATAAACCTAAATAAATTATCTCACCCAATTCGTCATAAATCATCTTTAACCCGGATGTATTATGGCAGAATAAAACGAGCCGCAATCCTGATACCCACAGGATTGCGGCTCGTTTTTATATTTCTGTATCTTCACCTCTGCAAAACGATGTACTAAATATTAAGCATATCGCTGAGCTCCTTGAGTGCTCCGTCTGTCTCATGTGCGAGAACCTTCTTTGCAAGTATCTTTCCAAGCTGAACACCTTCCTGATCGAAGCTGTTTACATTCCATAAGAAGCCCTGGAACATGATCTTGTTCTCAAAGTGTGCAAGGAGTGCACCAAGAGATGCAGGATTTACCTGGTCTCCGATGATAATGCTTGAAGGACGTCCACCCTCGAAGTTCTTGTTCTTGTTGTCGTCTGCCTTACCACATGCAAATGCAACAATCTGAGCTGCTACGTTTGCACAGAGCTTCTGCTGGCTTGTGCTGTCCTGGATGACTACATCTGTGTCAAGCTGATTGTTCTTGAAACCGATGAACTGGAGTGGCACAATATCTGTTCCCTGATGAAGGAGCTGATAGAATGAGTGCTGTCCGTTTGTTCCAGGCTCACCAAAGATAACCGGTCCTGTCACATAATCTACAGGCTCACCGAAACGGTTAACCGACTTGCCGTTTGACTCCATATCAGCCTGCTGTAAATGTGCAGGGAAACGGCTGAGTGCCTGTGAATATGGAAGCACTGCTGTGCTAGGATATCCGAGTACGTTTCTCTCGTAAACACCGATGAGTGCGTCGAGCATCTCAGGATTCTCCATGATATCTGCATTCTTTGAAAGCTTATCCTCTGCTGCTGCTCCGTCGAGGAACTGTGCAAATACTTCAGGACCGAATGCAAGTGAGAGAACTGCTCCACCAACTGCTGATGTTGATGAGTAACGTCCTCCGATGTAATCGTCCATGAAGAAGGCTGCAAGGTAATCATCGCTCTTTGCAAGTGGTGATGTCTCGCTTGTTACAGCAATCATGTGCTTAGAAGCATCAAGTCCTGCGTTCTTTAATGCATCCTTCACGAATGACTCATTGGTAAGAGTCTCAAGTGTTGTACCTGATTTTGATACTAATATAAAAATAGAGTGAGCTACGTCAACTGATGCCAGCACGCTTGCCGCATCATCAGGATCAACATTGCTGATGAATTTGGCTTCCATCTTGAATGTATTGTTTTTCTTTGCCCAGTTCTCAAGTGCTAAGTACATAGCACGAGGTCCTAAATCGCTTCCGCCGATTCCTATCTGAACAACTGTTGTAAACTTCTCTCCTGCTGCGTTTGTAATCTCGCCTGAGTGAACCTTGTTTGCGAACTCAGCGATTCTCTCCTGCTGCTCTACGTAGAATTTACGCTTGTCAACTCCGTCTGCCACTACAGCATCTCCGAGCTGTCCACGAGTGAGCTGGTGAAGAACGAGACGGTTCTCACCTGTATTGATAACAGCACCATTGTAAAGTGCCTCAAATTTCTCTGTAAGCTGAGCCTCCTTTGCAAGATTTGCAAGTGCCTCAAGCACATCTGCGTCAACCTGCTTTGCAGCAAAGTTGTAAGTGAATCCCTCTGCCATTGGGATGTTGTACTCCTTGACACGCTTAGCGCCATTGTCTCCTGACATGGCCTCTTTTATGTCAACACGTCCCACTTTAGAAAGCTCCTTGAAGGATTCCAGGGTATCCAAGTTGTTCCAGGTAATCATTGCGATTTCCTCCTTATCATTTAATCTTATTTTCACCAATCGCTTAAATTATACTATCAATCATTTTTAAGTTCAAGAGTTGAGAAACTTTATAAGTAAGTTTTTCAATAAAATTTGTATTTTGTTTTGTTTGTGTGCGAATATGCACTTTTTGTGCGAAATCGGTAACTATTCAGATCCATTGATGATTTTTTGTCCAATAATATCTGCCCATGCACTCATCACAATACCTTAGAGCCATTGGCAGTGAGCTTGAAGGTAGCTCCGAGTATCCCGGCGGCACCGCGGCACATCATCATGCGCCCTAAGAAAATGTCAAAATACTCATACATCGAGCAGATGCTTGTATCAATCTGAAGATTGAGCGCAATGACCTTTTTATCTATATTAATCTTGAGCGCCGCATCCGTAACAGCGTAATTTACCCTGTCGTGAATGTCAAAATTTTCCTTTGCCTTTTCCCTGACACGGTTTCTTCGCACATCCGTCTTGTCTGCAATGATAAGAGCTGCAGAGACCGGATCCGTTGCTCCTCCTGTGGACTCATCGTGATGACCTATCGCAGAGACAACCGTAATCCTGTCCTTCATGCTCATATCAGTCTTTTTGAGAATCTCGTTCGCTAAAATCGCTCCGTACTCAGCATGATGCTTTCTGTTGACCACATTTCCAATATCATGCATAAAGCCCGCTATCTTTACAAGCTCAATATCCTCTTCACTGTATCCGAATTTTTTTAAAATATATGCGGCACGCTTTGCAACCATCGTGCAGTGTACCGCCGAATGATCTGTGTAGCCCAGCACTCCGAGGTTTTCATCTCCCTTTCGCAAGCATTCACATATTTCTTTGTTCTTTTTTATTTCGTCGTATGTCAAAATAATTTATTCCGCTTCCTTTCTTTTCTTATTAGTAGCTATTCAGATTCCCCACACACATTCGCAAAACCGCGCGATGCATCAGCTTTCTGATGTACTATATGCGTCTAAGCTCAGCCAGACAAATGCACACAAAGCCAAGCATTCCTGTGATACCGCCTGCCGTGAAAGCGATATTGAGCACTGCCTTTAAAGCCATCACTCCACAGAGCTTAGCAAGTGCAAATGCCACCGCAAAGCCAAGCACAAACGATACTGCTGTACCAAGAAGTAATATTATGTATCTGTATTTTGTTATCATTTCTTCGTCAAACATTATTTTCCTCCATTAAATCGGCTATCAGAAATTATTCAATATCATTTTTATTACCTTTTATTACATGATATGAGGGTCAAAAGATATTTTGCCCCTCATTTATGATTAATCAGATTACTACATGCTACGCATGCATCGATGATACCTTTTGACCCTTTAATCATATCATTCTAATGAAAATATACTGTCTGCGTTATGTAAAATTTGTTGGAAATTGTTGTAATGCAGTTACAACATATCAGTAACGTAATGCGGTTTTATTAAAAATCAGTTGACTTTGCCGGTGCAAGGTACTATACTCATGTTTGTAAAATTATTGGTATCTCCCTTTTAATTTTACATATTTACATAGTTTAATAACGGATTTTTGAGAGTGAACAGAGTTCATGAAGGGGTACACCACCGCGGGTGTATTACTTTGTGAACTCTTTTTAATGTATTGCTTCGGGGTAATCCCCGTTTTTCCACATCTCAATCCGGAAAGGAGACGCACAATGGTAAAAATCAACGGTAAAGAAGCTGCAGATGTATGCGGCATGACTGTTTCGCAGTATCTTTCAGCTAACAATTACAACCCTAAGCACATCGTTGTGGAGCTGAATGAAGAGATTCTTCCAAAGACTGAGTATGACAGCACTGCTATCGCCGACGGCGATGTGGTAGAGATTTTAAGCTTTATGGGCGGGGGCTGATTAAAAACAAACACTTTTTACACCATCAATAAAAATATAAGGAGTTAATCATGAGTAAAAATATAGATTTAGCAAACGACAAATTAGTTTTAGGAGGTCACGAGTTTACCTCACGTTTCATCCTTGGATCGGGAAAGTTTTCACTCGACCTGGTAAAAGCCTGCATTGAGAAGGCTGATGCACAGATTATCACACTGGCTCTGCGCCGTGCAAACGATGGAGGACTGGCAAACATCCTCGACTATATTCCGGACAATGTCACACTGCTTCCAAACACATCAGGCGCCAGAAATGCCGATGAGGCTGTAAGAATCGCACGTTTATCCCGCGAGCTGGGCTGTGGAGATTTCGTAAAAATTGAAATCATGCGCGACAGTAAATATCTGCTTCCGGACAACTTTGAGACAATAAAGGCTACAGAGATTCTCGCAAAGGAGGGCTTTGTCGTAATGCCTTACATGTATCCTGACCTCAACGTGGCAAGAGACCTTGCAAACGCCGGTGCTGCCTGCATCATGCCTCTCGGTGCGCCAATCGGCTCAAACAAGGGTATCTGCACAAAGGAATTTATCCAGATTCTGATTGACGAAATCGACCTGCCTATCATCGTGGATGCAGGCATAGGCCGTCCTTCACAGGCATGCGAGGCTATGGAAATGGGTGCTGCCGCAGTCATGGCAAACACTGCTGTTGCAACAGCCGGTGATGTTGAGATAATGGCAGAGGCATTTAAAAAGGCTATCGAGGCCGGAAGAATGGCTTATCTGTCAGGACTCGGACGCACTCTGACCAAAGGCGCCAGCGCATCATCTCCTCTGACAGGATATCTGCGCGACTAATCATAAATGAGGGGCAAAATACCTTTTGACCCTCATATCATTATATATAAAGCACAAATATGATAATCAGCTTTTGAAGGGAACACATAATGACTAACGATACAAATATAACAAATGACAAAGATATCAATGCAAATATCGCCCACGATGACCACTTCAACGACAGCATTGTAAACGAAGTAATCCTCGAGGACATGAAGAAAAACAGAATAGACCATATGAAATATCTGCCTGATATGGAGGTGCTTGACTCCGATATCATGGACAGAGTTGTTGCCGAAATGGATGCCTACGACTACGACCAATACACCGCAGCCGATGTACGCGCGGCGCTCTCCCACGAATACCGCACATTGGAAGATTTCAAGGCTCTGCTCTCGCCTGCTGCACAGCCATTTATTGAGGAAATCGCACAGGCTGCACAGCTTGAGACCAGAAAGCACTTCGGCAACAGCGTGTGCATGTTTACGCCGCTTTACATATCAAACTACTGCGAAAACTACTGTATCTACTGTGGTTTCAACTGTCACAATAAAATCAACCGCGCAAAGCTGAATGCCTCAGAAATCGAAAAGGAAATGGCTGCAATCGCCAAAACCGGTCTTCAGGAAATCCTGATTCTCACCGGTGAGAGCAAGAAAATGTCAGACGTCGAATACATTGGAGAGGCATGCAAAATTGCCCGCAAATATTTCAAGGTTATAGGTCTTGAGGTTTATCCTATGAACTCTGACGAGTACGCATACCTGCACGAGTGCGGTGCTGACTATGTGACCGTTTTCCAGGAGACCTACAACTCTGACAAATACGAGACTCTCCACCTTGCCGGACACAAGAGAATTTTCCCTTACCGTGTAAATGCACAGGAGCGTGCTCTTAAGGGTGGTATGAGAGGTGTCGGCTTTGCCGCACTTTTAGGTCTCGATGATTTCAGAAAGGATGCACTTGCCACCGGATATCACGCATACCTGCTCCAGAAAAAATATCCAAGAGCCGAGATTGCATTCTCATGCCCACGTCTATGCCCTATCATAAACAATGACCGTATCAATCCAAAGGATGTCCACGAGACACAGCTCCTTCAGGTAGTATGCGCTTACAGGCTCTTCATGCCGTTTGCAAGCATCACCATATCTACAAGAGAGGTAGCGCGTGTGCGTGACAATCTCGTAAATATTGCCGCCACCAAGATTTCAGCCGGTGTCAGCACCGGAATCGGAAGCCATGTGGACGATATAGAGGACAAGGGCGATGACCAGTTTGAAATCTCTGATGGCAGAAGCGTGGATGAGGTATTTAATGCACTGCTCGACAATGGTTTGCAGCCGGTGATGAGCGACTATATTTACGTGTAGGAATCCTGTAAACAATGAAATGCTTAAATTAGAATCCGTAATCATTTCAAGAGGCATGAATATATAGATATAGGTATGTGTAGGTACAAATATGAATAAAGAAAAACTCTTAGATGAAAACTCAAAACATGCTTTACAGAGTGATAATATAATCGCTATCACAAACAGACACCTGTGCAGCCGTCCGTTCATGGAACAGCTCGAGCGTGTCTGTAAGCTCCATCCCCATGCAATTGTGCTCAGGGAAAAGGATATGCCGGAGGCAGAATATCTGTCTCTGGCACGCGATGTGATTGCTCTGTGTAAAAAATATGATGTGCAGTGCATGCTGCACAGCTTTATAAATGTAGCAATGGAGCTTGAGCATCCATATATACATCTGCCATTGCCAATCCTTGAAGCTTATGTTAAAAAAAATATGTCCGGCAATATATCCACAGGTATGTCAAAAAGCACTGACAATTATCAACAATTCTTCAAGGTTATCGGAACCTCTGTCCACTCCGTTGAAGATGCCATAAAAGCCGAACAGCTTGGTGCCACATATATGACGGCAGGACATATTTTTGCAACCGACTGCAAAAAAGGACTGCCTCCGCGCGGACTTGATTTCCTCAAAAATGTCTGTGATGCGGTTGAGATACCGGTTTATGCAATCGGCGGTATCAATATTGCTTCAAGTGATGACAGCACAGCTTCCGATGCACCACCCGCTTATGATGCTATGCCAGACATTAGTGTTCCGCGACTTGCTGATGTTATGGAATGTGGAGCCGCCGGAGGATGTATTATGTCGGGGATGATGAGGGTATGATTATATCATCATCAGGTATATCTAATACCCTTATCGCAAGTTCAGCGCCCGACATCCCGGTTATCACAAATAAATCACCTTTTTTCATCTCCTCATCTATAATCCTTGAAATATAAAATGTCCTCCAAGTAGAAGTATAGTTATACAATACTCCCACAGGAGGACATTTTCAATTCATATTTACATTTCGCAAACCCTAGTTTCCGCACTCAATACTGATCTCATTGAATGTGCCAAGAATATCATCAACCTGCATAGCCTTCTTATCAGCGCCGGCCTTGTCGATTATCGCCTTGCCCTGATGCATCATGATAAGGCGGTCTCCGTATTCAACAGCGTAGCGCAGATTGTGTGTGACCATGATTGTTGTGACCTTCTTCTCTGCCACAATCTTGCCTGTGAGCTGCATTACAATCTCAGCAGTCTTTGGATCGAGGGCTGCTGTGTGCTCATCAAGGATGAGAAACTCGATTGGATTCATCGTAGCCATGAGAAGCGCAAGTGTCTGCCTCTGACCGCCTGAAAGTGCCCCAACCTTTGTGTGAAGCTTATCCTCAAGTCCGAGGTTTAACTCGGCAAGCATCTCCTTGTAATGCTCTATCCTGCTGTGGTTTGTACCACGGCCCAGACCATATGTCTTTCCTTTATTGTCAGCTATGGACAGATTTTCAAGGATTGTCATGGAAGGACAGGTTCCCTTTGACGGGTCCTGAAATACACGGCCTATGCGGCGGTGTCTGATAAAATCCTTCTGCTTTGTGATGTCAGTGCCGTTTACCACTATGCTGCCACCGTCAATAGGGATAGAACCGCAGATGATGTTGAGCATAGATGTCTTTCCGGAGCCATTACTTCCTACAACGGAAACAAACTGTCCATCATCTATTTTCAGATTAAAATCATCAAAGAGGCATATCTCGTTGACTGTTCCCGGATTATATAATTTGTGGATATGGTTGAGCTCTAACATTATGCCACCTTCTTTCTTTTGTTTCTATCCATTCCAAGCACCAGAATGATGAGGAACAATACCGCTGTAATGAGCTTCAAATCGCTCGACGGCATACCAAGCTTTATAGCGATTGCCACACAGGCCTTGTATACAATCGCTCCGATAACAACACTCGAGGTCACACGCAAAAATGTTGCCTTTTTAAGCAGGCTGATTCCGATAATAACGCTCGCCAGTCCGATAACCATTGTTCCGGTTCCCATTGATACGTCGAAATATCTCTGCTGCTGTGCAAAAATGCATCCGCTTAAGCTGCAAAGGCCGTTAGCGATTGCAAGGCCGATGATTTTTGTGATGCCCTTGTCCACACCCATAGATGTAACGATAGTCTCGTTGTCACCTACGGCGCGAAGCAGATATCCTGACTTTGTGCTCATGTACCAGTCGAGCAGGAATTTCATCACAAGTGTGATAACAAGGATGATAATCACATTTGAAAACTGTGCTAAGCCGCCCTTAAATACATTTCTGACAAAATCATTGTCGAAAAGTGTGGTCATATTGTATATTGGCAGGTTTGCTCTTCCTGCAATACGAAGATTCACCGTGTAAAGCGCTGTCATCATGATAATTCCCGATAAAAGGTCACGCACCTTGAGCTTCACATGGATGATTCCGGTCAGCATTCCGGCAAACGCACCTGCCGCAAATGTCACAAGCAGTGTGAGTATCGGATTAACGCCCTTTGTGATGAGTACCGCCGAAAGTGCCGCTCCAAGCGGAAAGCTTCCATCTACGGTCAGATCCGGAAAATCCAGTATGGTGTATGTGATATATATTCCAAGAGCCATGATCGCATAAATCATGCCTTGCTCTAAAACGCTTAAAACTAGTGTCACGGTGTATCCTCCCCTGCTTTAAAAATCAACGTAACTATTTTGCTTCAATCTTATCAAATGTCTCGGCTGCATCCTTGATATAATCTGCATCAAGTGTCATGCCAATCTTGTCTGCTGCTGCAGTGTTTACATAAAGCTCAGCCTTTGAAGCTGTGATAAACGGAGTGTCAGAGGCTTTCTCCTCACCCTTTAAAATCTTTGCTGCCATCTTTCCTGTCTCGATTCCAAGCTGGTAGTAATCAATTCCCATTGAAGCGACACAGCCTGATTTAACCTGCTCAATTTCACTTCCGAATACCGGAATCTTTGCTCCATTTGCCTTGTCAAGAACAGTCTGGAGTGCATTTACTACTGTGTTGTCTGTGAGGTTGCACAGGCAGTCAACCTTGGAAACAAGATCTGATGCTGCAATCTCAATATCTGCTGATGTGTTTATTCCGGTGTCAACGATTTCAAAATCGTATTTATCTGCAAGCTCCTTGTACTCCTCAATGGTGCTGCATGAGTTTGCCTCACTTGTGGTGTAGAGAATACCGATTTTCTTTGCTTCCGGCATCATCTCCCTGATCATCTTAAGCTGCTCCTCAACAGGAAGCACGTCTGATGAGCCTGTGATGTTTCCGACACTTGAGCCGTCCTCCTTAGCAAGACCTGCTACAACAGGATCTGAAACTGCTGTGTATACTGTTGGAAAGTCTGCATTCATAGCTGAATTGTAGGCGCTGGCTGCACATGGTGTAGCGATGGCACAAATCATATCAACCTTCTCAGATACGAAGCTGTCTGCAATAGTGCTTGCTGTACCGGTATCTGTCTGTGCATTCTGGTAATCAACCTTTAGGTTTTTACCTTCCTCGATGCCCTCTTCCTTGAGGCCCTCTAAGAAGCCCTCCCTGCAGTTGTCAAGAGAGCCATGCTCTGCAAACTGCGAAATACCTACTGTGTAGCTGTCACCCTTTGCGCCACTCTGTGTAGAGCCCTTTGAACCCTCTGCTCCACAGCCTGCCATAAGGCCCATGGTGCAAACTGCTGCTAAAATTACTGATAATACTTTCTTTTTCATATTGAATTCCTCACTTTCTTTGTGAAGTGTTTGTTTCCCGATGTTCGCGATTTTCTCATAAACCTGCCGCAACAAGCCAGATGTCATAGCCTCAAATCAAATTTGCGCTAACGATATTTCATCATGTGGGTGTTTATGCAAAAAACCGCCTCAAGCTAATGCTTGAGACGGTAATAAATTCTTATTATCGCGGTACCACTCAATTTGACGAATTGTCCACTCTGTCATGTACTAATATACATGCCGAAATGATAACGGGTTCGGTTCCCGGTGACGCCTACTGATTTAATCGTTAAGAAACTATGCTCTGTACGATCAAACGCTTCGGATCACCCTCGAAAGGCCATTCAACAAATCCATCCATACTGCAATCCCACCATCTGCAGCTCTCTGAGATATCCGGAAAAGTCTACTCTTCTTTCTCATCGGTTTTGAAACACTGTTAAATTAATCTTTTAATATACTTTATGCTCTTTTTGTCACTTTGTCAAGGTAAAGTTTGAAAATTTCTGTATTTAAGAGGTGATACCCCATACATTTTCTTGAAGCTGCGTATAAAATAGCTCACATTCTGATATCCACTGCACATCGCAACCTCTGTAACGGAAGCTGCTGATTCCTCCAATAGCTGTCTGGCATGCTCCAGCCTGAGATGATTGACATACTGCGACAGCGTAATATGAAAATGCTCTTTAAAGTAGCGTGATATGTATTTTTCTGACAAATGAAACTGTGCACCAAATTCCTTCAGTGAAATTTCCCTTGTATAGTTTTGCCAAATATACGTTATCATTTCTTTTTCTGTTGTGTTGATGCCGTTTGTGCCATTTTCCAGAATCAGACCATTTCTCCACATTTTCCGGATGAATTTGATGAGAGTTATTTTTGTCTCAAATTGCGCCTCTATATTTGCAGCATCTGTGTTTTCTGCGTTTTTCCCTGATATCTGTGCATTTATCTCTATCAGCCGCTCGCATATATCTGCTGCTGTATCATTTATCTGAGGACTAATCATAAGTCTGCCTCGTTTGAGCGGGGATAGGATTGATTTTTCCATGAGATCGTCCGTCTGAAATGATATATATTCAAGAGGAAACAGAAACGTGTAATAATCTGCATCTCCTGTCGGCGAGCCCATGAAATGCTGACTGCCCGGAGATACCACAAATGCATCCTTTGGGCTTCCTATATAGTTTTCACCTGATATGGTCACATGCAGCTTGCCCTGCTTTACATATATTATTTCCAGCTCATCGTGCCAATGTACCGGAATCTGGAATGCACGCTTTACATCACTGATATGGTATTGACTGAACGGATTTTCCGGTGTGCCGTGTGGCCGGTTTTCTTTTAATTCAAAATACATTTTTCTACATATTCCTTAATCTCTTTTAATCCCCATCCGGTTTGTTTACTATAATAATGATATATCAACTTATTTTTATTTTAACATATTACATGCATAAGGTGTGCAATTTTTTATTTGTTCTCAAGGTTTTTGATGAATCAACACTGTAATATGAATAATGACTCAGTTATAGATAAAGTAGAAATAGTACAATTTTTCCTTGAAATAATACAAGAATTATTTGTGATAATGTAATATATTGATTGATGCATGCAAGCTTCCCTTCTTTATATCTTCCTCTCCCAAATGAAGTTTATAATGAGAAGTTTGCATTCTTTCTGTTAATATCGCAAAGTATACATACATTATAAATCAGGTAATCTATATGCAGGTTCAAAGAAAAACACTTACACAGCTTTCCATTCCAATATGCTTCGAAACACTTTTTTACATGCTGTCAGGCATGATTGACACTCTTATGCTGTCATCTGTGAGCGACCAGGCGGTTGGTGCTGTCGGCACGGCAAATACATATATCTCTGTTTTCATCATCATGTTTGGTGTCATCTCAAGCGGTATGGTTGCTGTCATGACGCAGAATATCGGTGCCGGAAAACCAGGTATAGCATATCAGGCAAGGCAGCTTGGACTTATATTTAACGCTGTAATAGCTGTACTCATGTCTGTATTTCTGGCTGTTTTTTCCGGTAATATTCTTAAAATGGTCAGCATTGCACCGGCGCTTTTTGATTCGGCAAATACTTATCTGCGCATTGTTGGAGGTGCCTGCTTTTTAAATGCTCTCATACCGATTTATTCAAGCTACCTGAGAGTTTTCGGCTACACAAAGCAGTCACTTTGGGCATCAATTATTGGAAATGTCATTAACTTTATACTTAACGCTGTTTTCCTCTTTGTAATGAACTGGGGCGTTATGGGTGTTGCCACAGCAACGGTTATTTCACGTATTATCAATCTGATTATTGTTGCCACAATGGGCGCTGTGCTCATCAAGGCAAAGGACAGTCCCGAGCGCATAGCTCCCGGAAAAATCCTCGGACAGATTATAAAGATTGGCTTTCCGTCTGCCTGTGAAACCGCGCTTTACAATATCGCAATGACTCTTGTAGTGCGATTCATGAACCAGATGGATGCTGACGGAATGAACGTCACTGCGCGCTCTTATGCCTTACAGATTGCTAACTTTTCGTACTGTATCGGTGCTGCCTTAGCTCAGGCAAATGCCATCCTGACCGGCTGGCATATCGGAGCAAAGGAGTATGACGAATGTGATAAGGGCACTCGCAAAGCCGCTATCTACGGTGTGATTACGGCATCCTGCCTTTCTATCACATTTGCGCTTTTAGGTAACTACATTGCGCGAATCTTCACGAATGACGTACAGATGATAAATCTTGTCACAAAGCTTCTCGCCATCGATATTGTGCTGGAGCTTGGAAGAGTCACCAATCTGGTCTATGGTCAGGCACTGAAGACAAGCGGTGACGCCGTATTCCCTGTTGTCATGGGTGCTGTTTTCATGTATCTTGCGGCGGTCGGTGGAACATACTTCTTCGGACTTCATCTGGGGCTTCTCGCAGTCGGTGCTTACATCGGACTCGCAAGTGACGAGTGCATCAGGGCCGTCGGTATGGTGCTGCGCTGGAAGAGCGGAAAGTGGAAGAATAAGGGACTGGTTGATTAGAGCTTGTATCCCGCCTTTTGCATCGCCCTTTCAAAGTCTGCAAACGTCATATTCAGTCGCTTTGCTCCTAATTCCGGCTCTATTATGCCATCCTGTACTAACGAATATATTTCAAGATATCTACCTTCCTGAATACTACGCTTTTTATGGTCATCCCATGCCTTACACATATTTACCACCTCTTTAAAATGATACCATTTATTGAAAGGTCATTACATATCAGTCACAAAATATTTAAAATATATGAAACACCTACAATAATAACGCTCATTATTGAAAATGCTTCTATATTTCCTCGTGATATTTTAGAAACTAATAAACCAATTATGCTAATCATAACCGAGATTATAAGATAGAACAGATATAATAAAACAATAAATTGCCATATAGACAAGTCCGATATAATATATGGTAAATGCATAGTCCTCTCAATCATCAGACTTTCAACCCCTGCATTCAGATTTCCTAAATCAAATATAATGTACTTTGTCACAAATTCAATAAATGCAAATAATATACATATCAACAACGAAATTAATAAACTAATGTTCAGCCGCGATTTTAACAATATCATTCTTCCATTTTT
>ENA-OQKV01000036-OQKV01000036.1-human-gut-metagenome-genome-assembly--contig:-NODE-36-length-51045-cov-9.183452_pt1 | contig 51045 bp, 44 predicted proteins | sample MGYA00242655_ERZ504811 | MGnify/ENA primary metagenome ERZ504811 (study PRJEB26092, sample SAMD00036406) | human gut metagenome | host: Homo sapiens | study: EMG produced TPA metagenomics assembly of...
CATTCTTTTCGGCTGCCCTCACATCCCGTTCCTTTTCTTTCAGATACCCTTTAAAAGAGCGGGAACGCAGTGTTCTTCTGACTCCAATGGCATTTGCTTTTGTAATCGGCTGGTTATAAGAAAGAACGGATAAGTAAGAACCGTTATTTCTGACCGCTTCTAAAAAACAATAAAACCTGAACACTTCTTTTAAGTAAGCGTTACAGGTTTTATTCTGTGGTCCATTTTCTAAATTGTCAGTATGTTTTCCGGCTTTCAGCCATTTTAGATATTCTGCGAAATAATCATATTGTGTTTCGTAATCCATCTCATAGATATCTTCTGCTTTCTTTTCGTTTTCCAGCAGATATTCCCAATAATAGGCAAGGGCGAATGCATTTCTCCGTATTGTGTTCGGAGAACGATTCGCCCTGACCTGATGCATTAGATATTTGCTTGGGAGCAACACGATTTCCAACGATTCCATATCCCGGATAAAGAAATATTTTACCGAGCCTTCCCTCTGTGTTTCCACTTTGTATCGTTTCATACTGCTCACCGCCTTTCCTCTAACGCTATACACAGTATACCCACTTCATGCCGAAATAGCTATTCATCAATACCAACAATCCCACCGAAAACGCCCTTGAAATACCACCAAACTTTTCGTGCAAAATCTGCTTTTTCTGTAGCAGAACCACGAACGGTTACAGGTAGTATTCCACGCCTTTCCGGTTTCGAATAAAGTGCTGGACATCCTTGATATCTTTTGCCATCTTGCAGCTCGGAAGCGCACACATTACTTCCTCATGATACCTGCCACCTTCTCCTGCACGCTCGTCTAAAATGGACACGACACAAGTATCTGTCTCGGTGCGGAGAGCACGTCCGAATCCCTGTCTTAGTTTTTTCTGCATGTCTGGAACAATCACTGCCTGAATATAATCTTTCAGGCTGGCATATTCCTTCTTCTGTGCTTCACTGATGGGATCAGGAACAGCAAAGGGCAGTTTTACTATAATCAGCGAAGATACCATATCTCCAGGGAAGTCTACTCCTTCCCAACAGGAGCCGGCTGCAAAAAGGACAGCATTGTCCATCTGTTTAAATCCTGTGATCTCTTCCGGTGAATGTCTCCACACCTCTATCATCGGGAACGGAATTTCATCCCTTAACATCTGGTAAACGTTTCCCATCAAATGATAAGATGTAAACAGCACTAGCGTATGCCCGTAAGTCGAACAGATCAGTGAATGGATATGGTCTGCTATCATCTCTGCCTCTTCCTGACTTTCTCTTCTGCATGTCTTCAAATTCTTTGGCAGATATAACAGACAGTTCTTCTGATATTCAAACGGGGAGTCTGCCACATATTCCCGGACTCTCCGCACTCTCTGTAATCCTGTCATTTTCCGAATGTGGGAAAATCCCTGTCCGGTTTTTAAAGTTCCGCTTGTCAGAATCGCTCCCATTCCTCTGCTCCATAACATCTGGTCCAGATACTGTGGAATCCGTCTGCTGGATGCACACAATATAATCCGGTGGTCATGGTCCTGCTTCAGATGCAGCACATACTTCTTATCCTGATGGAAAAAGCATTCCAGCACACTTTTGGTTTCTTCCAGCTTGTTTCTGATCCACTTTGGAATCTTCTTTTCTAATTTTTCTATGATCTTATTCATGGTCTGTATCCCCTCATATAAATACATTGCACACTCTTCTGTCATGTGGAATTCTTCTTTTATCCCATATCTGGTTCTGTGGTTTTCTCCTATGATGTCCAGCACCATCCGGATCGTCCCGGACAGTTTTCTTATCTCCGGGCCTTGGTACTCATTCCCAAGATAAAAGCAGATTTCTCGGATATCGTCATAACAGAGGCTCTTCCCAAACATCTGCTTTGCCGCATCCGGCAGCTTATGTGCTTCATCGACAATCAATGCTCGGTAGTCTTTTAATAACGGGCGGTAATCCTGCAGCCTGTGATAACCATCAGCCAGCAGATAATTGTGATTACAGATCTGAATGAACATTTCATGATCTCTGGAACGCTCCAGATACTGCTGATACCTGCATGAGCCTCTTTTCGGGCAGTCTCCCGAACAGAACTTCGGTACACTCACCATCCTTCTGTCAAACCCACTTAAGTTGGACACTTCGTCCATATCATAATGTTCTTTCAACGACAGCAGAGCTTCTTTCTGCAACGCATTTTTGTTTTTTTCTTCGATTGCAACGATTCGGTGCTCCAACCTCTCATCGCAGACAAAATGCTCTTTCCCTTTTCGTATCACAGCTTTAATAGGGGCCTGAATCGTCCCGTTCTCCTGAAGAATCCGGGAGAGAAAAGGGATATATTCTGTAAGAATTGCTTTCTGGAGTGCAATGCTGGAAGTGGATATCACGACCGGACGCTGCTCATAAGGGGAACATCCTTCTGCAAGGAGGGAATATTTTCTCATCAGAACACAGGCCACCAGATAGGCATACGTCTTGCCGATACCGACACCCGCGTCACACAGTGCTATGTTTCTTCCCAGCAGGTTATCCAGCATTTTGTGGCATAACATAATCTGTTCTTCCCTTACTGCCATTCCATGTTCCGGGAACAGCACTCGGAAAATAGTATCAATTTCTCGATGCGCTCTATTGAGATATTCTCTTGTGTAATACATAATTTGTTACCTGATATGCGTGCTGATATCACATCAATACGGCTGTAAAGGATTTCTCCCTACAGCCGTATGTATCTGATATCAACGACACATTCTTCCTTGATTTCTTATACTTTTGATTTTTGGCGTTGTATTTGTCCTCGACTCCCCCATTGCCTTACGGGAACATTACAGGCGGATGCTTGGCATTGCACCGCTCACGGATTTTCTAAAAGTCTTGCTGATTACAACCCAAAGTCCATCCTCTGCTCACTGGCAGTTCCTATGTATCATTATCCCCTCGTAAGTGATCCTCGCAAAAGACCGCCACGGTCCTGTTTCAGTTAAAGATGATTCGCTCGAAACGAAAACGCCACAAAAGAACTCTGCCTCTCACTTTCTGGTCTAATTTCTTCCATGCCCTTTTCATCTGTCCTCGCGTCTTCCTGCCACGCTTCTACTTACGGGAACGTACCTGTAATGCTGGTATGAGGTTGTCAAAGTACACTGGCAAAATTTACCTGCCTATTAAATAGCCGACGAAAAACGCCATAATTATTCAATTTTTGATAAATTTTTAATTTTTTCTCAAACGGTTTCTTTTGGTATAAATCGTCTGTTCTGCCATTCCCATAATCTTAGCAACTTCTCTTCCAGAATATCCCCATGTACTGAGTAAGAGGATTTCCAGTGTCTGATGCTCCGTTTCTTTCAATAGTTCATAGATTCGCTTATCACCTATGTGATCCAGAAGCTCCTTTACATCCCTTGCAAACAGCTCGCTGTCCTTTTCTTTTATGGAATCCATATCCTGCATCGTTTCATCCAGATGTTCCCGGTATCTGCGCTCTTCCAGAAAGTCTTCCCTGTCCATCTGGCGCAGCTTTTGGATCTTCTCTTCTTCCATTCCCAGTTCACGCAATTTCTTTTCTTCCTGTTCTTTCCAATAATTCCACTTTCGTTCTTCACTTGTCTTGTTATAAGCCATTTATCTTTCCTCCGATCTGATTTTTGATATAGAAATCAAATCGGAGCATGGCGGTGACCGGATAGGTACGTTATAATGTTCGAAAAATGTCGAAGAAAAAAATGCTGCAACCTCTTCGATTACAGCACTTTTTTCCATCTTACGTGAATATTTCTTGTTGGTTCATAGGAGATTCCTTCTTTTTCTCATAATGAATAAAAGACTCTTGTCATCCATTATTTATTATAATTTTTCTACTATTACAATAGCTTTTTTAACAAGTTTTCTTGTCTTGGAGTTTAAAAGAAAGCTACCAGTTTTTTTCCTCTGATAGCTTTCCATTCATTCTTATTCTGTTGGGAACATCGCTGCTTCCAACTTATTCATCTCTGTATCCAAAAGACCATATTTTCCTGAGTTATCTTTTTCCACGGATACGTTTACAGTAACAGCTTTTCCATATCTGTTCTTTTCAAGACTCTTCTGGACACTTTCTGTTAATACAGCTGCAAAGACTTCCGGATCATTTCCATCCAATCCCTGCTTTATTTTTTCATTGCTTACCTCTGTAGAGCTTTGTTGCAATGTCTGAAATACATTGGATGGTTCAACTTGTACACTTACTGTATAGACTCCATCCTCTTCTTTCACATCTTGTACTTTGTATTTTGCCAGTTTCTTTACTTCTGTCAGTTTTTCCGCATAATCAGCAATTCCTTTATCCGTAATGTTATCGGAATCATCAAATTGCTGTTGGATACTCTCATTAAAATCCTCTTCGATTTCTTTCTTGGCATCTTTTTCCGAGATTTCTAACAGATTCGCATAGTCCTTATATTCTCCATGATAGTGTGCATCAAGAGAACTTTGGACGTAGGATTTGGCATCAAAGTCTGGTTGTCTGGAGCAAGCTGATAACAATATACATACTATAATTCCTATACTTATGCACAAAACACAATTCTTCTTTTGCATATTCTCTCCTTCACGCTTTATTTATCTTCAATTTTTATCGAAAATAACATTTTTAAATACTGTTCTATTGACTCCTTTTGAACTTTTCTTTCAATATTATATGGAATGCACATAAAAAACTCCACATAACCATTATCAATAAAACTCAGCAATACTTCTCCATTTTCTGTTAAAAAATGTACATATTTTTATTACATTTACTTTCAAATTTAATATTCGACATTTGCTTGTATATTTTTTTGTAATGATTTTTTATGCTTACTTCATCTGTACAATCAGTTCCATCACCTATCAAAAAAGAAATATACAACTTATCATAATCTTCATTTCTATATGTCATATAAGAATCTGTATGACCATCACCAATATTTTTATAATGCTCATTTGGAATCGAATAACTAATTATTTTCCCCTCTAATGTTTCAAATCTTTCTGTTTCATCAATTCTAATTTCACATGGTTCAAACATTTTTTTTATAAACAAGCCCAATTCATAATCCGACATTTCTATAAAATTAATATAATCTTTTTCTTCCGTTTTTCGCGAATATCCCCCTCTATTATTCCGTTCCCATCTTCTAATTTCTAATTCATCTCCATTTTGTTTCAAATCAATTCTTTGATAATTCTTGGAAAATGTTGGAAAACTTTTATATTTTGTTTGTTTCCAAAAATTGTTTAATTGAGATTCGTCTACTTTTGGGGAACTTTCTGCAATTTTTATTCCTTTTCTAATTGCACAGCCTATCTTATCTATTGTTTCTTCAGCCATAATTTCAATTGTAGGTTCGATAGAAATATAACATCCCATAAACCTTTCAATGGCATTAGGCACAATTAAGAAACCATATTTTTGATTATAATATACAGAAATCATATCCGTTTTCTCCTCTCTATTACTTAAGGGGAATAAAATATTCCCCTTAAGCTATTTACTTTGCTATTATTTTCCTACTGTAATAATGAGTTTAACACCTTTATCAATACCATGTTTTGTAGCATTATTAACTGCATTTATCTGAGCTTCGCTTAATGTTACATTTGGAACAACTACTTGTAATTGTCTACCCACTATTTCTTCCGCATTAACAAATTTACCATTAAATGTTTCTCCTATAAATCCTGAAACTTTATTAATGTCCTTGACAATTACCTTTTCCAATTTATTACCATTTTGATAAGTCTTTGCACCTAAGTCTCGGCTTTTAACACTAGTCACAACACCATTTTCTACTTTATCTATGGTCGGGAAATTGTGTCCCAAGTTATTTCCCATAGCTTTGTCAATAATATCTCCTCGCTCTAATGGTGGTTTTTCCCAAGTGCCTTCTGGCAATTTTGTTTCGGTTACTTCTGCAACTAATTTTTTAAACGATTTATCAATCCCATCATTATGGGTACTTCCTGCACTCCTTACTACATTCAAAAGTTTCCCAGCCCCATAACTAAGGCCACCCATAACGCCACCTGTCACTGCTCCTGCAATACCACCGACTAACGTATCTTTTGCTACTTGTTTCAGACTATTTCCAGACAAACCTGAATTCACTGCACTATATGAAGCTCCACCAATAGCTCCAATAACTGCTCCTGAAACCATCGCCGTTCCTAAGCCACCCATTGCTGGCAATGCTGCCAGAACTGCTCCTGCAGCCAAACCGCCTGTTGCAGCAACTACAAGACCAGAAACTGTAACCGCAGTTATACCAATGGCTACTTTTTTCACCGCATTCCAGTCTACTTTTCCAAGCTTATCTGTAATACGATTTGTTGTCGTACACATATGTCGTACCACTTCTGAGCGGATTTCTGCCGTTCTTTCTGAAACATAGGATTTGAAAGATGTATAAGTTTTTCCAATTTTCTGTACCCCATTGCTTACAGAACGAATAAACTGACTTCCTCTGGATGTGATCTTTTGATATGTACTGCTACTGGTTACACGATTTTTCACAGATTGATATGTCTGTTTTGCATGTTTAGCTGCATTTTTGGCAGTTTTTGCTACCCCCTTCACTGTGTTAACAATAGTTTTTGCTGCTTTCTTAGCTGTATTTACTACTGTTTTGACTACCTTTTTCGCAGTATTAACGATTTTCTTGCCGACACTCTTGACTGCTTTCGCTGCTTTTTTAGCTGTACTCTTAATCCTGCTCCACAATGAATGTCCTGTCGGATCACTGTAATTCAGCGGATTATTGGTCGTATAATCGTAGCGGTTTCTGGTCAATGGATTTTCTGTCGTTCCAAGGTCACTATCTTCAGTTGTAAAGGTTCCGTTCTCTGCGTTATAGTATCTTGCCCGCAGATACTGAAGTCCTGTTTTTACATTTGTGGACTCCCCATTGTAACCGTAGTAATTGACACCGTCTGCTGTTCCTGATGTAAGGTTACCGTATGAATCATACTGATAACTGTTCGTCAGATTAGCTGTTTCGGTCAGGATTCCGGTCACGCTGTTTCTTCCGTCATATAAATAATAACTGCTTTCTTCCGATTTATCAACGCTTACCCGTTCTCCGATTCCACTTTCTCCATAAGTATAAGCCTGACGTACTTTCTCGTCTGCTCCATACTCTGCAAGGACTTCTGTATTCTCGCGATTGATATCGTTGATATACTCTGTCAGTGTGTATCCTTTGGCATTGGAACCGCCTTTTACCAGAGAGGCAAGCTGCTCTTTCGGGCTGTTTCCATCTTCGGTACGCTGGTTCGCCGGGATCAGGACTTCATCGCCATAGCAGTCTTCCCATTTATAGGTGTTATCAAGTTCGAATACCCGGTTGTTATCTCCATCGTACATGGCTGCCATCAGGACTGTTCCACCCTGTTTTACTACTGCCAAACGATTCTCTGCTGTGTATTCATAAGTAACCGGATCTGCACTGTTTGTCTTATCACATTCCTGGATCAGATTGCCATCTTTATCATAGCTGTAGGTTGTTCCCGGATCGCCCCAGATCTTTGCATTGGTGCGTTTGATGAGCTGGTTGGAATCGTTGTACTTATAGTTATATTTTGCTTTGCTGACACCATCCTCGATCTTCTCGTAAGAGGTCCGGTTTCCAATCTTGTCATAAGTATAATTATGGACTGTCTTTTTACCGCCCTCTGCTTTTTCTGTACAGCGTGTCAGTTCCCAGTTGTCATCGTATTCATAGGTACGTGTCGTCTGGATCTCTTTTTCCTGATGCTCACAGTCTGCTTTGTCTGTCTCTTTCTGTGTATCGCCCCAGTTGTACCAGTCTTCCCAGCTTGGCGTCTTTCTTGTTCCAGCTTCCAGTTCCGTAGCTGTTTCTCCAACTACATATCCCTGATCATTGTACTTGTACTCATAAGTACTGATTACTTTGCCGCAGGAACCACAGGTATTCACAATCTTTGTGATATGATCTTCTGCATCGTAAGATACTTCCGTCTTTGTTCCATTACTTCTAGTAACTTCTGTCACACGGTTCAGTGCATCATGCTTGTAAGTGGTTACTTTTCTATTACGGTCTGTCAGTTTTACCAGATTATCATTTAAGTCGTATTCATAGCTGATCTTTGTCCCATCCGGGTATACGATTGCCTGCAGATTATCTGCGTCATCATAAACGTAGCTGACATCCTTTTTCGAACCGCTTGTCACTTTGGTGATTCTTCCAAGTGCATCGTATTCGTAGCTGCTCTTGCCTGTCTGATCCTTCATGGATACCCGTTCCCCGGCACTGTTATATGCGTAGGTCACGTCCTTTTCGGATGTCTCGCCTTTTGCGTCCTGATAAGATTTCTCCAACAGGTCATTCAGTTTGTCGTAATCATACGTGGTTTTCTTGCCGCTTGCCTGTGTATGTCCGGTCAGTCTGCCTTTTTCATCATAGTCGAATTTCTCCGTTCTTCCTGCCGGATCTTTGATGGATGTCAGGTTGCCTTCTAAGTCATAAGTATAATTCGTTGTCTTATTTGCTGCATTGGTGAAGGTCACCAGGTTATCCATGTTGTCGTAACCATAAGTTGTTACACCGCCAAGGGCATCAGTTACTTTGGTCAGGTTGTCATTCTTGTCATATTCCAGATGGCTCTTTAATCCGGTCTTATCTGTAACAACCTGAATATTCCCATGTGCATCGTAATCAAATCCCGTTGTGAATCCACGCTTGTCTGTAATAGAAGTTACCCTGCTGTCCTTATCATAGGTATAGGATTCCTTCTGCCCCAGTGCATCGGTCTCTTCTGTTACACGGTTGTCTTTATCGTAGACTGTCTTTGCAACATAGCCCATCGGATCTGTTACAGATGTAACATTATAATTCTTATCATATCCATAGCTGGTCTTTCTTCCACCCGGTTTGGTGATCTCAGTAATATTTCCTGCCGGGTCGTAAGTGTAAGCAGTTATCTTACCAAGCGGATCAGCTGCAGAAGTCATCTGACCTGCCAGGTCATAACTGTAGGTATTGCTCCGTCCAAGCGGATCTGTCTCCTTCACCAGATTGCCATACTTATCATAAGAAAAGCTGGTTGTTCCATCCAGTGCATTGGTAGAAGACTTCATGTTATGGAGCTTATCGTAAGTATAAGTAGTGGTACTCTTTAAGCTGTCGCTTTCTTTTACCACGTTGTCCACTTTATCATAAGAGAAATTTTTAGTATAACCCAGTGGACTGGTCATACTCTTCAGACGTCCGGCTTTATCATAACTATAGGTATACTCTCCACCATTCGCCTGTGTCATCTTTGTGACATTGTCATTCAGGTCAACACTGTACTGTGTCTCATTTCCCTTTGCATCCGTTACAGAAATGACATTGCCATGCTTGTCGTAATCATATTTGGTAACTGCTCCCTTTGGAGAAATCTGTTCCGTCATGTTACTCAGGCTGTCATATTTGTATTCGGTAATGAGTCCCATCGGATCTTTTGATTTGGTAAGATTTCCAATGGCATCATAACGGTATTCATTTGTTTCTTTTAACGGAGAAGTCTCACCGATCTTGCGGTCCAGTTCATCATACTGGTAGGTTGTCGTATTTCCATTTCCGTCTGTCTGGGATACGAGATTGTCATTTTTATCGTAAGCATACTTGGTAACCGTACCGTTTTCATCGACAGATTCCGTCACATTATCATTTCCGTCATACTTAAAGGTGCTGGATGCTCCCAGTGGATTTGTCTGAGAAATAACCCGGTCTTTCTTATCGTAAGCGTATTTATATGTGGCTTCCTCTTCTTCTGTCATGGATAACTGGTTGCCGACTTTATCGTAGGTAAAGGTTGTTTTATGACCTTCCGCATCCGTTACCGCTGTAATGCGGTCCATAACATCATATTCATAAGATGTGATACTTCCGTCTGCTTCAGTAAGTTTCAGGAGTCTGCCGTACTGATCGTACTTGTATGTTGCTGTCCTGCCAAGTTCATCGGTCTGTGTCAGTACATTTCCGGCACCATCATAAGTATAATCCATACTGTTTCCACCATTGTCGGAGGAATGGATCAGGTTGCCTGCTCCGTCATATTGATAGGTAATTACGAGTCCCTGTGCATCCGTACATTTTACAAGCTGTCCGATGGCATCGTACTCCATCAGCACCTTGTCCCCTGTCGGCAGTATTATGGATGTGTTATTTCCCTCTTTATCATACACATAACTATACGCATTGCCGAGGGCATCTGTCATCTTTGTGCTGTTGCCCTGTGAATCGTATTCGTAAGTGGTCTTTCCTTTCAGGGCATCCACCGTCTGTTCCAGATTGTCGGTGGAATCATATTTCATTGCTGTAATGTTGCCCTTTGCATCGCTTACCGATGTCATGTTTCCATTACCATCGTAAGTCATGGTACTGGTATTTCCATTTTCATCGGTAGAGGATACCAGATTTCCATTTAAGTCATACTTCATGGATACGGTATATCCAAGGGCATCTTTGGATGTAGTCAGATTTCCTGCCTTGTCGTAAGCATAAGTATCTGTTCTTCCCTCTTCATCGGTAGAAGATACCAGATTTCCTGCTTTATCATAAGTATATGTGGTAGTTCCACCTTCTGGGTTGGTTTCACTTAAGCGGTTTCCTGTATTATCGTAGGTATAAGTCCAGGTTCTTCCACTGTCATCTGATTTTGATACCAGATTGTCTGCCGCATCATAAGTATAAGTGGTAACTGCACCTAATTCATCTGTCTCTTTAGCGAGTCTTCCGCAGTTATCATATTCCTTGGAATGGCTGCTTCCATCTCCATAAGTAATCTTGGTTTCATTTCCTAATGCGTCATATTCATATTTGGTTATATTACCAACTGCATCTTTGGACTGAAGCACCTGTCCAAGAGAATCAAACTTGGATACGGTTGCATTTCCATTTCCATCGGTATATTTTTTCAGATTTCCTGCTTTGTCATATTCATAGAGCTTTGTTCCAAAATCTTTATTACTCTCTTCTATGACACGTCCCATGCTGTCATACTTATAAGTAATTGTATTTCCTTTTGCATCGGTTGCTTTGACCTGCTGATAATTCTTATCATAAACGTAGCTGATCTGATTTCCTTTCGGATCTGTACCACTGGTCATGTTGTACATCTTATCATAAGTATAAGTGGTGGTATTCCCCAGTGCGTCAGTACTTGCTGTAATATTTCCCACACCATCCAGCGTATAAGCGGTCACACCGCCATCGGCTGCTGTCTTGGAAGTCAGATTGCCATTCGCATCGTAACTGTTCGAGGTTACATTTCCAAGTGGATCTGTCATGGTAACTGCACGATTCATCGCGTCATACGTGAATCCCCATGCTGCTCCATTTCCATCCACATATCCGGTCATGTTCGGTCCGTCATACGAATACGTTGTTGTGACACCTCTGCCGTCTGTCTGGGATACCATACGATGTTTGTCATCGTAAGTATAGGTAATGGCTGTTCCATCCGGTTTTGTAGATGTGACCATATTTCCATTACCGTCATAACTGTAAGTAACCGTTGCTCCGTTATATCCAGTTGCACTGGTCAGCTTATTCTGCTCATTATAAGTATAAGAGGCTGTCTTTCCATCCTCTCTTGTCTCCGTTGCTACATTGCCAAATGTATCATAAGTGTAAGTTTTTGTTCCGGCTGCTGTCGTTTCGGAAGCAAGCTGATTCTCTGCATTATAAGTCTTTTCACAGGTTGTTCCATCCGGATATTCAATGGATGTTGTGCGGTACTGATCATCATAATGATAAACGGTCTTATTTCCTTCGTTATCCGTTGTTGTAGTAGAACTCTTTCCGTACTTGAAAGTTGCCGTTCCTTTTTCTGCATCAGTCTGCTCTACAACTCTTCCTTCTTTATCGTAAGTATTCTTTACAACCGTATTGCCATTCTCATCTTTCCAGCTTGTCATACGGCTGTCATCATCATATTTGTACTCTTTTGTTGTTCCATTCGGATCTGTTACAGATATCAGATTTCCCTGCTCATCATATTTGTAAGAAACTTTTCCACCATCTGGAAGAGACAGTTCCTTGATATGCCCGAATTTATCCTGTTTTACCCCGAATGTTTTTCCGGATGGTGTTGTAATCTTACTCAGATTATAATCATCGTCATAATCTAATACTGTCTTAAATCCATTCACATCCGTTACATAACGTAAAATTCCATATTTATCAAATGACCAGACGCTCTGATCCGCATCTGTCAGTTCCCATCCGATGTAGTCATGGTCTGTATCTTTATAGCTGACTGCTTTTAAATCATATACATAACCATCCGGAGCAGTGTAGCTTCCATCTTCATTCTTATCAAAGATCAGATAACTTCCGTCCCCTCTCATATACAGAAGACTTCCGTCCTCCATTTGAGAAAGTGACTGGTCATAGTTAAAGCTCCATCCACGTCCGAACATGGAATGCTGGTCTGTTCCTTTGGAATTGTAGCTTCTTGTAATGGAGAATTCTCCATTCAGTTCATTCATCGTCGCATCGGACTGATCCATGTAGAAGTTACCAGTATTTAAGTTGACTGGTTCAAATCCAAATTCACAGTGCAGGCCTCTTCCCATCAATGCTCCGTCAATCCGCATCTTATCCTGATCGGTAAGCGGTGCAGGACTATATGGAACATTTGTCTGTGGGTTACGGATAAAGATCGTGTTATTTGCGACTACCAGTGCGTCCATAACCTGATTGTCTTTCATAATGTTCTTAAGCGGAACACCATAATATTTTGCAATCTTCGGGAATGTATCAAACTGCTTCACTTCATAGATCACAAAGCTGTCACTGGTCACTTCTTTTCCTGTTTCCAGCTTTCCATCAATCTCTTTCGATGCTTTTGCTTTGATCTTATAAAGCTTGTCCTTCGTCAGCCCTGAATACAGTGCACTCTGCCAGTTGGAATCTTTGCTGTAATACTTATTCGCCTCCGGGAACTGCTTATTGTATTCAGTACTGTCTGGATAGGAATACAATGGTTTTGCATCTGTTTCGTGATGTTCTTCATTTTCCTCATCTGGAAGCAGATAATATTCTACTGTAGATTTGCTCTTTGCAATTCCGTCTGCAAATACGGCATCAAACTTCAGCTTTCCATTTGTATTCTTTTCTGTCATCGGGCGAAGCAGGATCGTTGTTTCATCCAGTGACATATCTCGCAGATATGGATCTTCAGCCGGTGACCACTGGATGCTGAGTTTCGGTCCATAAACGGATGCCCTGTTATTCAGTACCTCACACTGCATAGAAGCTCCAAGGTTATTTGCCTCGGCAATGGCTACCAGTGCAAATCCGTTATTCGCATGAGTTCCCTGCACCCAGTCATTGACCAGATCTTTGACGTCATAATTGATATAGCTGTTCCTGCTGGTACTTGCATTCTGTACATCCTGAAACGTAAGATTTACTGGTTTTGTTTTCCATGTGATGGAGGTGTTCCACGACTGATCTACACGATAAAGTCCAAACTGGGATGCACCACCACTGTATGCAGTTTTCTGACTGACTGCAAATGTTGCACTGTCAATTTTGGAATCTTTCGGAATCTGACTAAAATTTGAATTTACTTTGATATAAGTCCGGCAGTTCTGGTGTGCAGTACCAAATCCTGCAAGGTTCCCAGACTTAATACCATCATCAAATCCGACATACGGATAATTGTTGTCACCAATCTGACTGGTAGGACTTCCCTCTTCCACACCGATCATGTTAAAGGAACTCTTCTGAATCTCTACTGGTGTCGGATCGATCCTGACCGGATACTGACGTTCTTCTGCCGAAAGCCAATCCCTATCTGGTTTTACGGTCAGGATTGTTTTTCCATCTTCTTCCCGAAGTTCCAATGTGATCAGGAAACTGATTTCCCCGGCAGCATCTTCCATTGATGGCGTCTCCAGAAGATACTTCGCATCTTTGATTGTCTTCCCTTCCGGATAGATATAGACCTGATTGTCTTTTACTTCTGCCTGATACCCCGGAATCTGCAGCTCGTATTCATAGACTTCCCTGTCTGTTGGCTGCTGAAGTACGATATCTTCCTTAATGCTGGAATCCAGTACTGTATACTGAACATCTGCGCCCTCGTAAACTTCATTATAAAGGATCGCATTGTCTTTAATAACGGAATGTGTATAATCTCCATCTACCGGAATGATCCCGATTCTGGTCTTTCCATTTTCAATCGTTACACCATTCTCTTCTGACATCTGTTCCGGAAGAAGGATAGCATAATCGTTTGCCTTGTTCTGATAAACTTCTGTTTTCTCTTCCTTTTCTTCAGTTGCCACTACACTGCTGGCTTCCTGTGCTTCTTCGGATGCCGGAGTATCTGCTTCTTCTGGTTTTACAAGTGTATTATCAACCAGCTCGGTATCTCCATCCTCATTCTTATAAGTTCCGACATAACCTCCATAAACGGTTGTATACTGCTTGTCCCCTGTCTTATAAGTCTTGGAAATGGCATCATAATCAATCAGTTCACCTTCCGGTTCTTCTGGAATCGGATAGTAATCCTGTGGTTCTTTCAACTCCACTTCTTTTTCCTGCGGATTTTCTTCTGTTTCTTCCGCTGGAGTTGTCTGTTCTTCCTGCGTCTCTGTATCTTCTGATGGCGTCGTTTCATTTTGTACGTCCGCATCAGACTGCTGACTCTTATCTTGTTCTCCAGATGTGGAATCTGTAATCCCTGCTTCCTCTTCCGTCAAAGCCTCTGGTCTGGAGAAATCTGCATTCTTCTGTACATCCTCAATGGCCTCTTTTGCCTGTACAAAAATAGGCTCTGTTCCCTGTAGTGCCATCAGGAGTGCAAGTACTAAGGCTATAGCCGACTTTCGAAATCTCTTCATAGTCTCTTTCTCCCTCTTGTAATCTTTTTCTATAATTCCTTTACAAAATAACCGCTACCCTCCTTTTTTCTGACTTTGGCACTACTATAATCTAAAAAATCACAAAATTTTCATAAATGGTAAAAATGCCCCTTGAGGTGGCAAAAATAGACGAAATCGGTCGAAAAAAATAGTAAGACACCATCGCCTTACTATTTTTCATCTAATTTCATATATAATAATATTTTCACTTGAAAGGATTTCTCCGTATGGCAGATCTCCATCTGACCATGATATTTTTCTACTACGAGTTTCACATTTTGTAATCCTATTCCATGTCCTTCTTTCCTGCTTTTCGTTGTCAGATAAATTCCATTCCGCACTTTTGGTGTATCTTTTATGCTATTCTCAATCTGGATATTCATGATTCCTTTTCCATAATACATCTGAAACGATAATCTCCTTTCATCTGAAGCTGCTGTCCCACGAATAGCATTATCCATAAGATTTCCCACTATTATACTTATATCAAATAATTCTTCCCCTATATGATTCGGTATTTCTACAGGAATCTCCGGATTTTCAATTACTGATTTCGAATCTTCCAAAATATAATTCAGCAGATTATTCATATTACGGTTTTCTGTATATAAATGATGACATAAGGCTGTTCCGGCTATATTCTCCATTTGTTTCAGATACGATAGAATCTCTTCATTTCCTCCCGTTTTTGCCATTGCCCCTATTGTTGTAAGATGGTGCTTGTAATCATGATGTATCTTATTCAGCCTGTCCTGTGATTTCATCATCATCTCCAGTTCTTTTGCATACTGGCTCATCTGAATTTTCATCTCTTCCTGTTTTGCTGTTTCAATATAACTTTTCTGAACCTCATCGTGCAGATAGAAAATAAACACATTGATAAACAGTAAGAATAATACAATCGTAGACCGCACACCTCTTCTGTCTGGCAGCAATATCCTGATACAGACTATAATGCTGATCACCGGGACAGAAAGCATAGCAAGCCAATGACGGTTCTTTATATAATAACTTCTCTTTACACCTACTTTTCTTTCAATAATGACTTCCAGTAAAAAGAATATAAAATTTCCCATTACAATAGTTCCCGGTCCCATGTGATGATGCACCGGATTTCTTGCTACCGCATACCGTTGAAAGAACACGATTGGAATCCCATCACATAAAATTCCCATAATATATACCATAAGTGTATTCCAGACATGATGTTGCCAGTCTGCCTGATATGCCACTGTTATAATTAACAGAGCTATCAGCTCAAAGATCAGATCTCCGTACATCGTTCCCCACTGCATGCTTCCCCAGCATGAAAGCAGATATGCACAAAAATATGCAAATAGCTTTTGTGTATCCTCATTTTTTGGATACAGGATGGTATTGTAACGGAACACAGTATAAATCCAGAATAATTTACTTGTCAGATAAGTGATCAAATGGATATTCATAATCTTTTCTTCTCCGTTTGTAATAGTCTTTCCCTGACCTTCTTGCGATTTGCTTTACTGATACTGAGACGTGTCTTGTCTTTCATAACCACGTTGTCATATTCGTAATGCTCCACGTGTTCCATATTGATGAGATAGGACTTGTGAATCAGTAAGAAATATTCTTCTGTTACATCCGCTACATCCTTTAATTTTCCTCGATATTCATATTCTTTTTCCGATGTCACGATATGTACTCTTTTTCCCAGACTATAAAAATACAGGATCTTGTCATAAGAAATCTTGTGGATTCCTTTTGTATCCGTATATTCAAATATTTTCTTCCGTTCTTTTAACAGTTCCCGTAATTCACCTATCACCCGGAAAAGTTCTTCCTCTCGGATTGGCTTTACAAGAAAATCAAATGGATGAATACGGAATAATTTCATAGCATATTCCTGATATGTTGAAATATAGGTAATCCGCAGTTCTTTTCCATAATTTTTCTTTCGTATCTCCGTTCCGATATCAATTCCATTCTCATGTTCCAGACAAATATCAAGGAATAACATATCGTAGGATTCTTCTTCCAGCCTGTTAAGAAGCTGCTCCGCAGAATAGTATATTTCTATAGATATCTGACAGTCATTCGCTTTCCCATAATGGAGCAGCTTCTGTTCTAACCAATTACATAGGATGATGTCATCATCACAGATTGCAAGTTCTAGCATATTTTCTTACCCTCAGTCTTTCGTAACACGACAAATGGGGAAAAGAATCCCCTTCAATTCTTTTCCCGAATGGACATCACTAATTTTGTGTCATTTTTCCGATGCAACAGCACCACTTCCTTTGCTGTCTTATTTTGTCCTCTATATAATAAACACTTGAACAAGAAAAAACTGTCGCCATTTTATAATTTATTTATATTTTTTATGTTTTATTTATATTTTATCCAAATATTACAGCGATAACTAATAATGTCACCCCCTGCATTATTCTTTTTATTTTTAGCGTCATTTGATAAAACATCAACGTTTTTGATGGCAAAAAGGGAACCTGCAAAACCAGATTCCCTTTAAAATACATGCTCTTCTCTAAAAGGATGATAAATCCACCATCCTCTGCTTATTTTTAAAAACTTTTTCCTTTTTTACAATACTTATAAATATTAAATGGTTTTTCTTTTTTTTCAAATAAAATCCCTGTTGTTTTAATAATTTTTATAAGTTCATCCGACTCCATATCTGTCGTTTTAAATATAAATATTTTCTTTTCATTTGTTATGAAAAAAAAGAAGTTTTTATATAAGAACATTCTATCAATATTTTTAAATTCATAAATTTGATCTTCATCTATTTTAATTGCGTTTTCATCGATATCCACCGTTTCATATCCTGATCTACCCCAGACAAATTCATGAACATTTTTTTCAAAATTTTTACCAATCATTTGATACCAAATAATCCAAGCCACACAAGCCACACAAGTTCCAATCCCTATTCCAAACATCAAATAACTTTCCGACAGATAACAATTAATCGACAGTAAAAATTCTACAGGTGTAAAAATATAGATAATCATTCTACTTTTCTGTCTTGTTTTAAATAATTGATTAGGAATTATAAACCCAAGCGAAAGCATTCTTTCTAATTCTTCCCTATCCTCATCTGACACAATTGATTTAATATGCATTCTTCTTAATCCCCCTTTTGCCAGAGGTCCTCTTTATAAAATCGAACCTCTGGCCATTGTCTCTTTTATTCTTTTACAATTTACAGCGCTTGAATCAACAAACCAAAAACAGTACCTGCTCCAGCTGAAAATAAAGCAATAATTGACGGAATTGCATTTACAACTAATGCACCCGCAAGAACTAATATTACGGCTCCTGCCAGTATATTACTATGCTCTTTTGTGAATTCTACAACATTAAATTCAAGACCACTATTAGAATTTAATGTCATTGTAAAAATCAAAGCAACCGATATTGTCCACTCTTTTTCCTCTTCTGGCAGCAAATCTGATGTACTAAATACAATGGAAAACTCTACACTATTGGCAAAAACATTATTTATTTCAAAAGCAATATTACCAGATTTAACCGATAAAGCAATTTTTTCTATCGTATTTCCAAAGTTATCTGCTCCCTCTATACCTGTATCTGATAAATTTGATGAAATCTCCATAATTTGATTTTTGCAAGTTTGTGTCAATTCTCCATCATTTCCTATATCCACTTTTATATTATAAATTTTACCAGTTGAACTTTCAAGCGATGTGGATATTTTAGTAGAAATATCAATTGCTCCTTGAGGACTCATCATTGTTCCCAGTGAAATTTCCTTATCATACTCCACACCCACATCCATAATTTTATTCAGATAACCAAGCGGCTCCATTACATTATAGACATATTGATTTCGTGCTATTTTTACCTTTGCCCGAAGATTTTCTTGCGCTATTTCCTCATCTGTTTTTGTCGATACGGCATCGAACTTTTTAAATCCAGTATCTCTCCCTGAATATGCATCTTTATCCAGTGGGAACGAAGGTGATGAAGAAAATGAGTTCAACTCACAAAATTGATCAAATGCCCAGTTCTTCGGCATCGAATATCCCAAATTACAGCTAAATCCAGTTGACATATCTGCCACAAATGATTTACTTGCCAATCCTGCTTCATAAACTTTAGTACATACATATCTTGGTGCATAAATGCCGACTTTATAATTTTTATCATTTGTCGAACTGAAAAAGATCATGTGAATCTGTTCAAAATAAGGTATAATAAATGTATCAATCTGATATGAATAACAATCAAAATCCACTGCAAAGTATATAGTCGTTCCACTTGGTATACCGATTCTCTCGGCTGCTAAAATTGCTGTCTGTGCATCAACACTTCCCTGGGACGGATCCTTAAAATAGTTTAATTCATATCCTCCATCCTGATATATCGGGAATACCGATAATCCTGCATTTTCAATGTTTTTCACTTCTGTTGATGTCAAATATTTCGGTGTATGTTCTTTTCCAACAGAACCTGTCAGATAACGTCCTACATGAGTATACCCTGCATTTTTTATATCTAATGCCTGTTGTTTATTTAATACTGTTGCACAGTCACACGCTTTTGCTGCCCTGTTTGTATCGCCTTTACTCGTAAGCAATGATTTCATAGTAGAAACATTTACTTTTCCTTTTGTTACAAGTCCAATTCCTGTCAGACCATAAAACTCCTGAAATTCTGACACCTTTGACTCTGTAGTCGAATCAAACACGCCATCGAATCTTCCCGGATTATATCCGTTAAAATATAGTCCGTATTGAGCAATCTTATTAAATGGAACATATTTCGTCGAGTTCTGTCCGTTCTGTAATGTACCCGGAAACGCATTTGTTGTTGCATCGCCAAAATTAACTGAATTCAAATCTGTAATTAATTCAGTTGTAACTCCTTCAGCCGCCTGCAATGCACCAACTAAAGACAAAATTGTCTGTCTTGAGGCAATTCCATCACAAGGTCCAACACCAATAACATCTGACCAGTCACTATTTAATTGCTGTTGAATAAGAACAATATTGGAATCCCCACCAGAAACCTTTGTAAACCAGTTTAGGGATAACAATCCAGACCAAACTTTCCAATCAATTTTGCCCGTAACTTCCAGTCCTGCATTTTCCTGCATCTTTTTAACTGCATTTACTCCTGATGTATAATAAATTCCAGTAATTCCTCCAGCAGCATATCCTTTGCAAAACAGAGCACACTGAATCAAGCATACATTAACCTGCGGAGTATCATTCGGATCCATTTTTGTAATAATGGCTAACTTCTTCATGGTATTAATAGTAAGTGGTCCAACCGTTCCTGTAATCGTTGAGATTCCATTCTGAATCTGAAATGCACGAATGATTCCCTGCATCACGGCTGTTCCGGTCTTTCCATCTTCATCCAGTTTTACCCAATCCTTATGTCCACCAAACATCGCATTTAAATATTTTTGTGCTGCTTTTACATTCTGATCACTCATATTCACTACCTCCTAATTCAAGTCAATTATAAAGATTTCTAACTCTTTATATGTCTATCACTAAAAGTTACAATAACAATTTATCAATCAACTGTGCCTATTTTGTGACTATTTTCCAAAGAATTCATTAACTCCCTTATAAAATCCTTAACAAATTATGAAAGAAACCATCAATTTATCACCCCATATCCCATTATAGAACTGTAATCTACTGCATAATTTCTCTGCCGTACCTGATCACTGGAATTTCCCTCAATCGTGTAAACTCTTCCACCTTCACACTTTTCTACTATTCCTACATGATCCGATGTTCCATCATGATCCCAGTCAAAAAAGATGATCATTCCAGCTGTCGGAGTTGTTCCGCCACTCTGCCACTTATTCTTTCCCTGAAACCAGGACACTCCATCACTGCACAATGAGAATTTAGGAACATTCCCACTTGCAATCAGACCGCTCTGATCCGCACACCAGCTTACAAAACAGGCACACCATTCTACCCGACTGTCAAATCCGTACCAGCTCCAGAACTTCTGACCGCCACTGTTTCCAAGCTGCCCCATTGCAACCGACACAATCTGCTGATTACCAAACAAACCAGCAAACAGGCTGCCACCGGAATAATACCGCATCACATGGGGAACGTATTGGGGATCTCCGTAACTGCTCCATCCATGCGAAGCTGCCTGTTCCTGTGAAAACTGCAATGCATTGGCTTCTGTATAACCGCCTCTTTGCAATGCCCATCCTATGTAGCCATTTCCATAGTTATATCCCTGCCATGCAAGTTTCAGCTTGTCCAGATCCTGTGGACTGCTGCATCCTGCCTGTCTGATACAGTCTGCAAAGGTCTGTACTCCAACCTCTATCGAATAATCCGGATCAGTAATAGAACCAGGAGTGTGTGGGAATCTTGTATTATATGGACTTTCCGAACACTGCATCGGGTCTGTTCCCCTGCCTCCAGATTCCTGCATCATGATGGCCTGTATCGCAGACACATATTCCGGAATGCCGTATTGGGATGCATACTGCTGTATCACAGAAGTATACGCAAGCACTTCTTCACTTAGGGATTCGGAGCTTTCCGAATTACTGCTGAAAGCTGCTCCTGCAATGATTCCCACAATCAGAATAAATACCAGAAGAAATGCACTACCTCCGGCAGCAATCCATTTTCCCATTTTTTCAAGAGCTACTACCCCTTTTTGAATCGCTGCTGTAATTCCCTGTACGGATAACTTTGAACCCTTTCCAGTTACCTGAAGGACTGCTTTTCCACTTTCTGCCGATGCCTGTGCTGACTTTCTTGCCATCTGGGCTGCTCTTGCTTTCTGCATCGCCTGAAGACTTTTTTCCATCTGCTGTTTCTGCATGGATGCCTGTGTCTTTATTTTTCTTGAGACAGACCGGATACTTTTACCACTCTCGGTGCTGCTTTCACCTGCCGTTTACCATTCTCCTTGGCAAGTGCTGCCTGCTCCGGTTTCAACTTGATTAATTTCTTTCCGCTTTCTGCCCCCTGCTCCATTGCTTCTTCGGCAGCTTTCGCTTCTTCCTGTCTGCTTTTTCTTTCCTTTATCTTCCTGTAGGTCACTCCAGCAAGTTTTTTTCCACCTTGATATGTGGTTTTCCCTATACTTTTTCCTGCCACACTCGCCGCTCTGTACTGTACGGATTCTATTTTTTCAGTTCCATACTGTGTTGGGGATTCTGACTGCCCACTGCTTTTTTCATGTAGTTCCCTTGGCTTTTCTTTTGCTTCCAGAACCGCTGAGCGAACCAGTTCTTTCGGAAGTCGGGCAGCCGGATTTCGAATCTTCGGATTCTTATCCCTTACCCGTTCCTTGATATCTTTCATCCGGTCACCCTCTTTCCGTATCTCTTATCTCATCGGGCAACATCCCGATGTTTCTTTTTTTCCTGCTGTTTCTGCAACTGCTCCACCTGTCTGATTGCCTCATTTACCAGTGGATGTTCGTTGTAATATGGCACAAGTTCCAAGTCTCCCCTGTCTTTTGATGACAACGGTAATGGATATTCCATGTCTGAATAAATTGATTCTGGATCATGAATAGAAAACTCAATAGCCGGACACATATTGGCAGATGTTCTACAATATTTCTGGTACTTTTTATATGCCTCTTCCAGCGTTCTGCATTTTGTATATTCTCCTAAATCATGGAACTCACCGCACTCTGCAGCATAAAAAGTTATCGTTACTTCTTCTTTTTTCTTCATTATGATTCTCCCGGTTTTGTTGTCATTAGTTTATAAAGGTCTGTATTCTTTGGGAACGTATTCTCAAATGGTACGATATTCCCAGAGCAACGGATTAGGCCACTGCCAACCGATACATTTGTAATATAGGACAGTTGGTTTTCGGAAATATTCAAAAGAGCTGCCAATTCTTCCCTGTCTGTACTTGCCTGATTCAAAAGAATCAAAAACTCACTGTTTGCCAACATCAGTCTTGCAGTGTCCGATTTCAGAAGTTCCTCAACATTTTGGGTTAAACCTGTCACGAATCCATTGTATTTTCTGATTCTCTTGTACAGTCGGTAGAAGAAATTTGCACTGTATTCATAGCGGAATAACAGATAGAACTCATCGGCAAATATCCATGTCGTTTTTCCTTCTTTCCAGTTCTGAATTACCCTGTTGAAAATACTGTCTAAGGTAACCAGCATTCCCAGTGGCATAAGCTGTTCCCCCAGTTCCCGGATATCATAATCCATGATCCTGTTCTTCTTATTCACATTGGTCGGCTGTGCAAAGGTGTTCAGGCTTCCATTGATAAAAAGTTCGGATGACAGTGCAAGTCCCCTTGCCTCTTCTTCCGGCTGTAACATCAACTGTCGGTACATATCTTTCAATGTCGGAACTTCTCCGGTATAACCACTTCGGATATAATCCCGGTACACATCTGCAGCACAGCGGTCCAGAATCGACTTTTCTTTTGCCGACAGATTTCCTGCTCCAACCAACTGCTCGAACACAGACAGGATAAACTCCGATTTTTCAATCAGTGGATTCTTTTCATTGCCGTAGGCTGCGTCCATATCCATTGCATTCAGATGATTGTCTGATGTCGCAGATACTTTTACAACCTGTCCGCCCAGAGCCTCTACTAATTTTGTAAATTCGGACTCCGGATCAAGAATCAGGATATCGTCATCGGTACTCAATGCCAGATGCACAATCTCTTCTTTTGCCGAAAAGCTCTTTCCTGATCCACTGACGCCCAACCGGAAACTGTTTCCATTCATCAGTTTCTTCCGGTCGGCTACCAGAAGGTTCTTGCTGACTGCATTCTGCCCATAATAGATACCTCCCGGCTGCAGGATTTCCTGTGTATGGAACGGGATTAAAACAGCCGTTGATTCCGTTGTCAATGTACGCAGGGCATTGATCTTTCGCAGTCCGTAAGGAAGCACTGTATTGAGTCCGTCCACTTGCTGCCACTTTAATGTTGCCATCTGACACAGATGCTTTCTTGCGATTGACAGAATCAGTTCCGTATCGGAATCCAGTTGCTTTTTGCTGTCTGCCAGATGTACCATTGTCAAAATCCCGAACATCATACGCTGGTCTCTGGTTGTCAGATCATCGAGCATTTCCTTGGTTTCTTTTCTCTGAAGTTCCATATCGTATGGTACGATTGCCGAGAAGTTATTATTAGCGTTCTGCCTTCTCTGCCAGTTGGTCACGTTAGTTTCCACACCAAGCAGTCGGTTCTGGATTTCCCTTACCGCTTCATCCGTAGGGACTGGCAGGATGTCAATCGACAACATCAGATTCCGGCTAAAGTCACACAATTCTGAAATCATGTCATCTTTGACATAACTTGCATAATCCTGCATATACAGGACTCTTCCGTATCTGTCACCGATTTTAAAATGGTCACGTTCAAATTCCATAGAATCCGGACACATCCAGTCCTTGAAACTTGTTCCCTTCTTGGCAAATTGTTTCAGATCAAACGGAAATGCCTGTGGGACATCTCCCTTGAAGAAATCCCTGAAAATCTGGAGCCGGCTCTCTGCGTCCAGTCCTTCTGCTGTGGACGATAACTTTGCCAGATGTGTTACGATGTCTGTTCCGATACGTGCAAAATAGGTTCTTGCATCATCAATCGATCTTTTATGTACACTGACGGTCAGATACCGTTCCTGATAGATGCTGTTGTTTGTTCCTGTAATCTTAGACAGGAGCATTTCGTTGTATTCTTCCCGATAGTGGTCCAGTCCATCTTCCTTCATTGGAAGCAGAATAGACTTTTCGAATTCTTCTTTATTGATTCTCCGATTATTGATGGTAATTTGGGCAGAAATGCCGGAATCCAGTGAATTTAAGAGTTCAGAATAATCCAGAAACATTTCTGTCTTATTGTCCTTACTCGCAATATAATAGTTGATATCTGTAAAACGATATGTTTTTGAGAATTTCGTTCCCTGTTGAAAAATTCCATCCGGCCAGATTCGCTGGATGGGAATTGCCTGTTGGACGGATTTCGGAACTTTGAAGCGTTCCTTATCCATCCGAAGTGCCTGACTTAAGGTTTTAATCAAAGGCATCACTCCTTCCCTTGCGTTTCTTTCTCTGTTTTGCTTCTGCTTTTTGCTCCCGCTCTTTTATGATTTCCGCTCCATCCTTTTGATTCTTTTCTCCCAGCGAGATGGTCTCCTGCATGCAGGAGTAGTAGATATCTTCCGACTGAAACACCAGTTTCTTCGGATACAGCAATTCGGATTTGATCACTGCCCATAAAAACTGTTCGGCTGTCATACCATGATATTTGAAAAAGCCACAGGCAGCAAATGGAGCAGCACCAAGCACACACAGCCATCCGGTTATTTCCTGTCCGGTAATATCACGCATTCCAAAGTAAATTCCGATTGCTGTAAGAATCGCAAGAACAGAACACACACATTGTCTCAGGTCCAGTCCCATAAACATGGATTCTTGATAGTCCCTGATTTCTTTGTTCATCTTTACTTCCATAAATTATCGTTCCTCTCCCCTGTTTTGTTTCTTCGTTTTCTGTGGTTTTTCTTTCGGTACTTCTATCCCGGCAAATCTACAGTGTTCCGCAACGCCTTCCGGATCAAATTCCGCAAGTCTTGCAAGGTCAAACGCTACCTTCTGATAGGTTGCATATCCTGATCTTCCTGTTTCATTCAACACTTTTCCAAGTTTATGTTCCTTGATAAAATGAAGCATATCCTTGGTAAAATCTCCTGTTATAAAAGCCTCATTTGGCTCTAAGAACTGATAGGGCAGATTAATGGTTACATCTCCAAAATCTTCCCAGTCTCTCCCTTCCTTATGGCAGAGTCCTACATATAAATTCCCATTGTTCCGATAAGAGCTCACTCGTATCGCTACTGTCTCACGTCCGAATTCCCAGTTATATCTTAATGTTTTCTTTGTATCCATATTTTTTAACCTCCAAGTCCCATCATTTCTCTGACAATACGGTCAGATGCCTTAATTGCTCCAACAAGTACCAATAAATTGAATACCAGTTCTCCTACATAGTTCCACACGATTGTAACTGCACTCAGCTCCGTATCTCCCACTGCCGGAGGACTTGCCGCATAAGCAGAAAAGATAATACACGCCAGTGCAATAATTGCCCCTTCCAGACACACGCCTATATAAGAACGGATAAAGTTCTTTCCAATAGACTGCGTGGGTTCTCCTGCAAACGAGGAAATCGGAATCGGGGCGATTGCCGTATACATATAGATTTTGAACATTCTGCCATACACTGTCAGGATCATCACAAATGACAATACGGTGATCAGCAGACTGCCAAGCAGTGTGACAATCCACAATGGAATGGATTCCAGCATTCCCACACTCTCGATCTTATCTACAATCTCCGTTGGCAGTTCCGTCACGCTTCCTGCCATACTGGAGCCACTCATTACGGTTGTCACGATTCCTTGCACAATGGAAAACAGTGCCTGCATAAGTTCCATTCCATACGTGATTGCTCCCTGAGCAAGTGCAAACCGGATAAATGCTTTTAGCACATGTTCCGGCTTTTTCAGATCTGTAAAACTGCCACACGTTTTAATGATTCCGGCTGCAAAAAACAACACCAGTAATCCATAGGCAATAGCTGTCAGTGCATCATTGATATTGGTCATAATCCGCCAGATGCCGCCGCCTTTAAAAGTTGCCGGATTTTCAGTAAGCAGTGTCCACAGTTCTGCCATCTTTTCACTCCATGTAGACAACGCAGAGTTCAGATTCTGTACAATCCAGTTATCGCTCAAAAACTTTCACCTCCCTGAACATACTTTTGAATGCAGGAGTACCTTCCGGCACTCCTGCTGTTTCCTGATATACTTTTTCAAAGAGGCTTACGCCATAATCAGATCCAGGATTTCTTTGGCGAACGTAATAATTACTCCTCCGGCCAGTGTCAGAAATCCATTTGCCCTCTGGCTTGGATCATGGCTTTTTAAAGACAGACCAACCTGCACAACACCAAATCCAAGCAAAATCAAACCGATTGCACGAATCAGGGAAAAAATAAAAGTAGACAGGTTATTGATAACGGACAACGGATCACCGGCTGCGAATGCGGTCGTTGCTCCAACCGTTACGGTCAGTACCAGTGCCATGTAAAGGCTCATCCACTTTTTCTGTTTTCTCCCCATCGGCATCGGGGTTGTCATTTTTTCAGTTGTATTCTTTTTTGTTCTATTCTTTTCTCCTGTGAGAAATTTCTTCAATACACATCACTCCAATCCATCAAAAAACTGCTATTCACCAAGGATGTCTTCGGTAGACAGCAGTTCGTAGTCGTCTAATCTGTTAATGTCAATCTTTAGGTCGTCGTGAGCCAGTGGTGTTTTCGCATAATCATAAGGCGATGCACCACCGTCCTCTGTGTATCTGAAATTCACATGCTTTTTTAAATCATATTTATCGTCCATGATCGGACGCTCCCCACGAATAAACAAAATCGCTTTGCGGTTATCTAAAAGCCGTATTTCATCCGGTGTTAAAAGTTCCCTTCCAGTCTGCTGATAATTCACCGAATAGCTGCCGCTACGCCCTTTTGTCTGTCCGTAGGTATTGGTATCCAATGTTTCTTTTCCCAATAATTCCGAGACATACTTATGTCCTTCTTTTTCATTTCCACCCAGATATAAAAATTCATCGCAGTTGCCGATCAGACTCTCATACGAGTCTTTAAATAAGGCTTTCATCTGTGCGATATTCTGGATGATGATACTGCAGGAAATCCCTCTGGAACGCATGGTTGCCAGAATCTTGTCAAAATCATCCGGCAAGGCTACGTTTGGCCATTCATCCATAATGCAGTGTACCGGAATTGGAAGCCTTCCTCCGTACTTCCGGTCTGCCACATAATACAGTGTCTGAAACAGATTACTGTAAATCATGCCGACCAGATAATTCATGCTGGTGTCGGCATCCGGAATACAGCAAAACAGTGCTACTTTTTTCTCCCCGATACTGTATAAGTCCAGTTCGTCTGTACAGGTCAGATTTGCAATCTGTTTCAGGTTAAAAGCTGCCAGACGGACACCAACCGAGATCAAAATAGACTTTGCAGTCTTTCCGGCTGCCTGCTTATAAATGGCATACTGCTTGACCGCAATACTCTCCGGGTCCCGCATTTCCAGTCTTTCAAACAAAATGTCCAATGGGGACTGGTAATCCTCATCATCTTCTTTGACCTGAGCGCTTCCAAGCATTTCCATGATCATCGGAAAGTTCTGTTCTTCCGGTGGAGCCTCATGCAGCAAATACAGCATAAGTGCCTGTAAAAGTGCAGTCTCGGACTTCTCCCAGAACGGGTCTGAACTCTGCGCTCCCTTCGGTGTTGTGTTGCGGATCAGGTTATTGATCAGCTTCAGTACATCCTTATCATCCCAGACATACGCAAACGGATTATAACACCAGGAAGTCTCCGGATTGATCAAATCAAAAACCCGGACTTCATATCCATTCCGTTCCAGAACACCTCCGGTTTTACGCAAAAGTTCTGCCTTGGGATCAGTAATCACCATCGAACAGTTGCACTGCATGATGTTTGGGATTGCATACGTCCGGCTCTTTCCAGCTCCTGAACCTCCGACTACCAGCACATTTAGGTTTCGTTTGTGCTTATAGCCGTCCAGTCCCATACGGAAATGCTGTGTTAAAAGCAGATTTTGCGTGTATCGTTTTTCGCAGTAACGTCTGCAGATTTCGGACACGTTGCCCCATTTTGCGGAACCATGTTCCACACCTCTTCTATAATTTCTTTTTTGGGATTCATAAATACCAATGCCTAAGAAATAGGCTGCTGTGAATATCAGAATACATTTGAACGTATACGGTGTATACGTGATAAAAAACGGCTGTTCGAGTTTTTCGCTCAGCGTTTCTAAGATTTGAATAAAATTCTTATCCGGTGCAATGGCACAAGCGGTAATCGCTGCCGCCCACCAGACAAATGGCAGAAAGACAAGACACAGAACCAAGTCCTGCTTTTTTTTACTTATCTCTGCAAGTCAGATTCTCTTTTCTTGCGTGGCTTTTCTTCTGGATGTTCCTGTCCTTCTTTCTTATGAAAGGAATCCACTCCCGGTATCAGTGAGAGACTTCTGCCGTTGTCCCAACTGATGCCGAGCTGACCTGCATCATCCACATACTGCACAGTTCCTTCCAGTCCCTGCGGCATACCCGCTTCTCCGTCCATCGAATCCAGACAGATTCTTGTTCCTGCCGGATATTGTTCTCTAAGTCGTGCCACTTTTTCTCTTGAATAAATGACCAATCAACCACTCCTTTCTCTACCAGAACATGTGTCTGGTGGTATTCGGTTTTGCAACCTGAATAATGATTTTATCTATTCCATCACTATATCTTCCGGCTGCAAGATATTTACTTCTAAGCCTGTTCAGTGCCTTACGGATCTGCCTTTGTTCCCCGGCTGTAATCTGCAGCCGTTTCTGGGCGAGGTCGTATTCACTTACTTTTTTCAGAAGAGCTTTCGTTTCTTCCAAACATTCATCCTGCTCACTCTGTGCCTGCAGCTCATCATTCAGTGCCACCACGAACATATTTTTCATAATGTTATCCATCTTCAAATAGTATTTTGTCATCTGGCTGACCTCCTTTTTTTATTACACCAACCATATCACAAGACCTCCGTAATAGCTACTCCAACCGTCCAACTTTTTCACTTTTATCGTTCCGGCTGGCTCTTTGCTTTTTTCTCTTTTCCGGATACTTGTTCAGATGGTTTTTCATCCTTGGTTTCCGGTATTTTTACAGGGTCTCCGATTGCGAACTCATCGGTTATATACTCCTGTTCCTTTGCACCAAAATTGCGTTCGATATGGTTTCGTATACTGTAGGAAGCCTGACGGACATCATTTAAAAAGTCTCTCAGTTCCTGCGGATCTTTCTTTCCACATTCATTTCTCTGTGCAATATACTCCAGATTGAATCCGGTAACATCCACACCATAACGTTTTGCAATCACATAGGCCGCACAATATGCCTGTGCGCTGACTTTCTGTCGGCTGTAGGTTCCGGTATGCTGGTCCAGTGCTGCACATGCCAGTTCTCTGTTCAGTGCATGGAATGTCGTTACTTCACTCATTCCGTTGCGGATATAAATGGTACGGTATCTCGGATTGTACTGGGCCTGCACTTTGTCTGGCAGATTATCCTCAATCTGTACACGCACCGACTGGTCTTTTAAGACAACTCCTACCAGTTCTGTCAGACTTCGCTGTGGGCGTTCTTCTAATGGCTTTCCTGACATCTGACTGATGTCAAATCCTTTTCCGATCGTATATCCTCTCCGCATTTCTCCGTCTTTTTCGTATTCAGTGGAAATCATATAAGTAATGCCATGCTCCCCTGCTTTTACTGAACGGTGTTCTTCTCTCCAGCGTTCATAAGACCTTACCACCTTAAAATCCGGATGCTGTCCGTAGATCAAAAGCAGATTCGGAGTTCTCTGTGTATTACACTCTGCCATAAAATCCAGAAAGCCTTTCAGTTTTTCTCCATCCTGAAAAACTCCCTGTGCCTGTGAATCTACTTCAGCCCATACCTCTTCTCTTTCCTGCTGCTTCTTGGCTGCATATTCTTCCTTGGTCAATTTCTGTTCAGGAATCTGCTGTTCTTCCGTTCCACCTGAAATCATGTCTGTTAAATCCATATACATTACCTGCCTTTCGTTTTCATATTCTTACGTTTCTTCCTGCTCTCTCTGGCATTTTTCCGTCTGTCCGGCCTCTTACGTTTCTCTTCCTGTTCCTTACGGATATCTCCGAGTTCTTTCCGCACAGATGGTTTTTCATTCTTTTCTTCCCAGCTAGTTTCCCGACCGGAAGAAATATTTTTGTTGCGCGAGAAAGGTTCGGACGGATTCTTTGCTTTCCCCTCCTGCGCATGTGTAAAATTTCCTTCCGGGAAAGCCTCATCCCCGATCTGGAACATTTCTTCCGCATCATCCAGTTCAAATTCTATCTTGCCTTCCGGCAGGACAACAGTCTCTGTCCGTACATTCTCCCCGGTTTCTTTTTCCATCTGGTTCTCTGCCTTTTCCGGTGCATTCTCTTTTTCCACTGCTTCTGTAACCATAGAGCCTGATTCTGCTTTTACAAAATCCAGATTCATCCGGTCTAATACCCGGTTCATCTTTGCTGCATCATCTGCAAATACCATGACCTCTGTCTGATCCGGATTCACCTTATCTTTGATGACAACATATAAGATACCTCTCGCTTTGGCTTCTTTCGCAAATTCTTTTAAGCGGTCACCCGGAACGGTAAAAAATTTCATCGGGCGCTGTTCCTTTAACATTCTGGTAAGCCTTGTTTTCCCTCTTGTCTTTTTCTGATCTTTCAGGGCGGCCGCAATAAAGATTGCCACATGCTTTGCCACATTTCCGGTAATCTTCAAAGAGTATTCCATTCCTTCCAGACTGTACCGCACCACCTGATCTGCCGGTTCTGCTCCGTAATTCATACTTATCTCACCTCCTGACTCTCTTTTTCTTTGTGTTCCACACGTTTCTCATTCTGGTTTTGTTCTTCTGCCTTTCGAAGTCTTTCTTCGATTTCCAATGAATGCTTTTCAATCCGGACGGTCATACGGACTTCTTTTCGGAGATTTTTTAATTCCTCATTGATTTCAGACAGCCGTGCTTTTCCACTGTCTTCACTGTCATTCCGATAGAGCTTTCTGCGTTCCTTCATCAGTTCTGAAATCTGCTTTTGTAACGGCTCACGGTATGTGGCAAGCTGTTCTCTGGTCGTAATGTCATGCTTCATTAAAAACTCAATCTGTTCAATCCTCTGATCCAGTTTCCGGATATCCTCTCTGACAGCGTATGGACTCCTTTTCGGTCTTTTTGGCAGTACCCCCATTTGATATAAATAGGAATAATACAGTGCCTGAATCCCGGTCAGTTTCTTTTTGGGATGAATCTGTACTGCCTTTTGATAGACTCGTTTCACCTTGGGCTGTAGTATCTGCCCACGTATTTCCTCTTCAGAATAATTTTTTCCAAGGGAACGCAGACGAATATACCGCTCCATTCCCGGAGCTTTTAAAGAAATGTATTTCCTGTTCAGTTCATGTATAACCCGCTTTTCCATCTCTTTTAGGAATTGTGACCAGGAGTAGCTTTCCTGTACCGATTCCCTGATATCCAAACGGATCGCCGTTCTCCATGTCGGCTTTCCTTCCTGTTCTGCTTTCCACTGTACATAAGGGATTGATTTTTCTGATTGGATTCAATGATAGACAGACCATATTTTCTGCACAGCTCATCGGAGATCTTCCGGATCTCCGTATAATAACTCTTTGCATTGCTGTGGTACTTACGCCCGTCTGCCATGCTCACAGAGTTCCAGACAATGTGGTTATGATAATGTCTGGTATTCAGATGCGTTGTGATAACGACTTCATACTGTCCCTTTAAGAGCCGGTCTGCCAGTTCCTGTCCGATGAGATGTGCCAGTTCCGGTGTCACCTCACCTTCTGCAAAACTCTGTACCAGATGGTATCCTTCCACACCGCCCATCTTATGGAATCTCTTTTTTGTTGCCACCATATCTGCATACGCATTTTCATTGGTACATCCGATGGTATCTTCGAAGACCGCCTGTTCCGTCTTTGTCCGGTTCATGGCATAATCAATGGCAGCCTCCAAAGAGTCTGCTTTCTGTGTGGTTTTTTCTTTGTCTTTCACATATTCGATGGAACGGTCCAGGCGGTGGACGGGGATAACACTTGTATAAGCCATCGGTCATTACCACTCTTCCTTTACCAGATGCCATGTCTCTTTGGTAAGCCGCAGCATTTCCTGAATACTCTGCTCGCTTGCCATACCAGAAGCATTGGCAACATGTGCAAGCTGATTGGCATTGTTGCATAAGCCTGCAATCTTTCGGAGCAATTCGGGATGATGCTCACAGGGTTTTGCATGAACCTGCGCTCCTAAAATCAACGAACGCATAAACTCTTCCCGGCTCAGACCGCTTCTTTCGACCTGCTCATTCAGTTCCCTGACTTCCCTTGCATTAAGCCGTACCGGGATCACATGGTTTCGTTTTCGCATTGCATCACCGTCCCTTCTTTTTTCTCTTCCTCTTTCATCATACCGCCAAGATCCTCATCGGATTTTTTCGCTGCAACCATGCAACAGGTCACTATCACTCCTATAAATCCTCCGCTCATCAATGCGATTACAATCATTACTCCATTTCTTAACATGACTTGATCCTTCCTTTCCATTTCCGTCTGTGTCCGGGGGATTGGGGTTCTCCCCAAAGTGCGTTTGGATATCCAAACGCTATGCTTGCAAAACGAGTACCGCCAGTTTCTGTAGCACCGGATTGACTCGATTCTGATTTATTTTGATTCTTTTATCTGTACCAGTCCATCAAGTGTCGTACAAATGATATGGAGTCTGTCTGCCATACTGATTTCGGTATTCATTGTTCCTGTCACTTCTTTCCCACATACGACTACCATCCGGCATCTCCGTAAAAGGATATGGGACATTCTTCCATATCCCTGCATATCTTCTGCATCAGACTCTTCCAAGAATGGTGAGAATACAAATCTCGGACAGATTGGTACATACCCAAGTTCATAGATTTTTCTGCAATATTTCTGCACTTTTACCCGGCTTTCTTCTGCTGAACAGCACACATAAGCCAGCGCCTGTTCCATACGCTCCATCTCCTTCCTGCATCCAGTTGGATGCCACTCATTTTCTCTATAAAAAACAAGATGTCCAATTGGACATCCCGGCTACTTTTCATCCTCTTTCTGCTCTGCTTCTAATGCAATTTTCACTCTGTCACTTCCCAGTTTGTAGTAGGCATCTGTTACCTCAATTCCCACTGCACGATAACCTGTCATAACCGCTGCAAGGACAGTTGTTCCTGCTCCGACAAACGGGTCCAGGATCAGCCCTCTCGGTTCACAAATCTGGATAACATCTTTCATAAGCTGCAACGGTTTCTCTGTCACATGAATCCGGTTCTGCGGATTGCCATATCGGAAGACGCCCGGCAGACAAGATACCGGACGGTTGATCGGCATCGGTCCGTTACTGCCCCACACAATATATTCAGCCTGCTGGCGGAAACGGCCTTTCTGTGGACGGGAGTTTCCCTTATCCCACACCGCTGTTCCTCGCCAGATCCATCCTGCCCACTGCAATGCATCGGTAATCGATGGATACTGACGCCAGTCAATGAACAGACAGATCGGAGCACCTTTCTTGCAGGCTTTCCGCACATCATAGAGCCATTCAGCCATCCAGTGCGTCCAAGATCTCTGGTCTTTGTTATCCCCATCGAAATCCGGAAGTGCCTTGGCAGCACTCATACTGCTGTATTTCTGATTTGTAGTACGATTTCTTTCATTCTGTTTTGTTCCACCGGATGCATACGGCGGATCGGTAATAACTGCATCAAAGATTCCCGGCTGGAATGCTTTGACCAGTTTTAATGTATCTCCATGTAATATTTTCCAGTTTTCCCCTTCAGTATATTCCTCCGGGTATGTTCCCTCTTTCATAAGTTCTTCCAAACTCAGGCCATTTGTCATAGGCATCATCCTTTCTTTTCTCAGCGTTCCGGCTGATTTTTCTTCTTTGTCTTTTTATTTTCTTTGGGCGGCGGACTCAACTCAGTTTCTACATATTCGCTGATAATCAAAAGTGCTTTGTAATAGTCCCCACTTTCCAATACCCTTTTACGCATTTCTTTTGCTTCTGCTGTCTGTTTATTCTTTTTCAAAAGAGTTGAGGCATCGCCCATAATGGAAAAAATATTCCCATCATGTCCAAGGAGCTGTAACTTGGGACGTTGTTTCTCAGGCTTTGTCGGAATCTGCTCTGTTTTCTTCTCATACATTTTCGGCTGTTCTATATCATGATGCCAAAAATGCACATTCAGCGTTCCTCCATCTACCTTGATATCCCTCTGCTCAAATCCTTCACCCCAACCGTCACTGTACTGTCCTGTAATGTATTCAGTGAATTCCTGTAGTTCTTCCTGACTTAAAAGTTCATTTAATTCCAGTTTGGTACATCCGTACAGGATTCCGTCTTTGTTTTCTATCGTAACAACTGCACTTTGTATCTTTCCCTGAATGGACTCACTTCCATCAAAATACTGCATGAGATCATCTTCCCCATAGCGTTTCAGTTCTTCTCGGATGACTTCTTCATAATCGGCAAGTTCTGTTCCATCTAACGGCATTCCATATTCATCACTCTCCGACCAATCTTCTTCCCATTCGGATTCTTCTGAATAAAGATTTCCAGACAGCTCTGTCAACAGATGTATGTGTATCGTTCCTTTTTCTTCCATTCTCTATCACCTTCTTTCTAATGTTCTGTCCCTGCATTTATTTGCCTGCTTTTTTTCTTTCGCAAGGTCTGCATAATCTGCCCCTTCTTTTTCCGGCAGATTGCAGATAATCTGATACGTTCCCTCGTAATGCTTTTTCATCTGTTCTTTCGCCCATCTCCCTGCAAAGTCATTATCGGTACAGATTTCAATTTCTTTGATTTCCGGATGATTCTTCAGAAATTCTTCCAGTGCGTCCGGCGGCTTTTTAAAACGTTCACTCTGTATCTGTGCGTTTTCTTTCGGAGCAGCGATTCCCCCAAGGGAAAGCCGATATTTATCCCTCTTTCCCTCTTCCAGTGTCATGTGTGCCAGTGCATCAATACACGCTTCATATACGGCAACTCGCTTTGTTTCTCTTTCAGGTGGAATACAAAAACTGTACTTTTTTTCACTCCCGGTCTGCTCCATCTTGAATCCCTTCCCGTTTTTTTCATAGATTCCTCGCAGGAATGCATATCTTGCTTTTCCGGATTCATCTTTCCCAACAAAAACAGCGTTATGGTACGGGACACTTTCATAAAGGATTTCATGTAAAATACAATATGTAATCACTTCATCGCTGATCCCTCTGTGGTTTAGGTAAGCCCTGATTCGTCTGCAATTACAATATCTCTCCGGCAGTTTAAATAGTGGTTTTTCCTTTTCGGCAGACTGTGTCGGAATAAAAGACGGACTCTCTTCGCACAGCAGTTTTACAGCATCTGTAAATTTCATTCCATCCACTTCAATCAGGAACCGCAGTGCAGACACTCCCCCGATATCTCTGGATTTCCAATGCCATTTACTCGACAATTCATTGATTTTAAAACTGTCATGATCCGTCAACTGCCATTCATTTCTGGTTCTTGTCTTTTGCAGTCTCTGTGCCTGATGTGTTCGCAAATACTCATACGCAGTCATATTTTTTGCTGCCTGAATCTCTTCTTCTGTTACCCAAGGCATTACAGAATCGTATCCTGAAGAGCCAGTACCTTATCTGTTCGCTCCCAAGGAAATTCCTTTCTTCCAAAATGACCAAAAACTGCCGTCTGACGGAAAATCGGACGATTCAGTCGAAGGGATTCCATGATCTGAACGGGTGTTACTCCAAACACCAGTGGGATTGCTGCCGCCAGACAATCATCCGCACACACTTTCCCCGTACCAAAGGTATCTACCTCAATCATAACCGGCTCTGCTACTCCGATTGCATAAGCCAAAGACACCTGACACTTGCTTGCAAACTCAGCAGCTACTATATTTTTGGCGATATACCTTGCCATATAAGCCGCCGAACGGTCTACTTTCGAACAATCCTTTCCTGAAAATGCACCGCCGCCATGCGGAACCATACTGCCATAAGTATCCACCATCAGCTTTCTTCCGGTCAGTCCGGTATCTGCATCAAACCCTCCGCACACAAATCTTCCTGACGGATTAATCAGAATCTTCGTATCCTCATCCGGCGGCAATAATCTGAGTGCCGGGCGAAGCACCTTCTCTCTGATCTCGGCATCTAACTTTTTCAGACTCTTTTCTGTACCATGCTGGCAGGAAACAACAACACTTTCCAGTCTCACTGGTTTTCCCTCTTCATATTCTACGGTTACCTGTGCTTTCCCATCCGAAAAGATATCTTTGATATATCCGCTTCTTCTGCAAGCCGAAAGTTCACGGGTGATTCGGTGTGCCAAGACGATAGGCATTGGCATAAGTTGTGCGGTTTCGTCACACGCATAACCGACCATAACGCCCTGATCTCCAGCTCCCCGGCTTCTGTCTCTTCCCTTTTTTCCATTGTTGTCCCGGAATTCTTTTGATACACTCACTGCTTTTGCGATATCCGGACTCTGCTGGTGTACAAATGTATCCATTTCTATTCCATCTGTACAATATCCGCATTCCCCCAGAACCTTTCGGATCACATCAAACACTGGCGGCTCATATCCGCTGCTGATTTCTCCTGCCACAAACACATTTCCTCTTGTCGCAAGCACTTCACATGCAACCCTTGAAGACGGATCATGTTTCAGGCATTCATCTAAGATTGCGTCTGCGATCTGGTCACATACTTTATCCGGGTGTCCTTCTGTTACTGATTCTGCTGTATAAAAACGTCTCATCTTTCTTCTCCTTATCTACAGACAGGGCAGGAGCTGCTCTATGCACATCTCCTGCCCTGTCAGATTGATTTATCCTGTAATTCTTATTTTATTTTTCTTCTGTTTCTTCTTTGTTGTCTGTCATTTTTGACTTTTTTCTGCGGTATACGGTCACTCCTGCAGCTGTTCCGGCAGATGCCAGACCAAGCAAAATAAATGCCCATACTTTCTGGTTGTCACCTGTTTTTGGTGCATTTGTTTTTTCTGTTGTTTTCTCCGGTGTTCTGGCATCTTTCATTTCTACTTTCTGGACTTCCATTGTATCTTTCAATGTGAATGTAACATCTTCCGCAATCTCGTAACCATCCGGCGCTGTGATCTCACGCAGAGTAAGTTCTTCATTGACCGGGAGCTTTGCAACGGAATGTGGCTTTCCATCCGTAATCCACTCTTCCAAAACAGTTCCATCTTTGCGGATGATCTGAAGCTTTGCCCCTTCCAGTTCTTTTCCGGTTGTTAGGTCTGTTTTTGAAATTTCCACTTTGGAATATTCATCTTTCATCTCAACCTTTGTCACACTTCCATCTTCTTTGACTTCAAACGTCACATCGCTGGCAGACACATAGCCATCTTCATAAGGAGCCAGTTTCTCATGTAAGGTATAACTTCCTTCCGGCAGTCCGTAAATGACATGTTCTTCCTTCGTACTAATCCACTCTTCCACAACAGTTCCGTCTTTATCAATGACCTGCAGTTTTGCTCCTTCCAGCTCATTTCCGGTTGTTGCATCTGTTTTTGTAATACGTGTTTCTGTCGGCTGATTCTCAACTTCTTTGTTCAGTTCAATCTTTGCAAGATTCTGATTTTCATAGGTTGCGTCTACATTCCATACTTCCTCATTTGGAAGATATCCAGCTTTTCTGACTTCCTCTTTGACATAGTATTTTCCATGTGGAAGATTGCTGTCGAAAGTAAGTGTTCCCTTTGCATCCGTTGCTTTCTTTTCCAGCAGGGTATCTTTCTCTACGAGAACCTCTCCCTGATTAGAAAGAATATCTTCCGCAGCATACAGTCCAAAAATAACACCTTCCAGCTTTTCGCCTGTGACAGAATCTTTCTTTTCTACTGATACAGAAACTTTCTGTCTTTCATTTTTATAGGTAACGCCTTCATAAACGACTGCCTGTGTATCATCCTCTGCTGTCAGGGTAAATTCTTTCTGTTCTGTATTCAGGACAAAATTCTCTCCTGCTACAACTTCTTTCAGATAATACGTTCCCAGTGGCAGATTGTTGATAACTGCTGTTCCATTTTCATCTGTAGTCAGTTTGGCTACCAGATCATCTTTCTCATAACGAACAACTGGATTTCCTTCTTCGTCCTTTGCTCCGTCTGGTGAATAAATGGTATCTTTGGCATATACTTCGAATTCAGCACCTTCTACTCCGGTTTCTTCATATTTAAAGCCTTTATAAATACCTGTTTCTTCTTTACCTGATACGGCATTTCTTACTTTAGAAACCAGTGCTTTTACTTTTGCCAGAACAGAATCTCCGGTTACTTCGGTAAGCTGTTCTCCCTTTTTCGTCAGGAGCAGGCTTCCTACCTGTTCGTCATTTTTCTGTTCTACTTCTACAATCGCAGCTCCTGTATCCGGATCAATCTGATGTGCAGTGTTTGAGGATACTGTAATTACAATACCATTCTGTGGATTTTCTTTATATGTTCCTTTTGTAGTCTGCTCTAATGGTGAAATAATCGTTGTTCCATCATACAGGGACTCCTCGCTTCCCTGTCTTACAAATCCTTCCGGTGCTTTTACTTCTTCGATTCGGTAGGTAGCGCACTTCAGTTCCTGCGGTGTAATCAGATATCCTTCCTCGTTTGTTTTGAATACACTGATCTTTTCTTTCTTCGGATACTGAACAACCTGTTCCACATATTTCTTATTTGTCACATCGTAAATCTTATAAGAGGCTCCGGCCTTTAAAACCGTATTTCCAGTCTGTGCATCCTTCTTTACGATTTTCAACAAAAATTCAAACGGACGGTCATCAAATACTCTCCACTGCATTGGTTCTCTACTGTCATTTTCCACATTTACAACAAATGGATCAATGGTTTTCAAATTCTCCGGGGTAGTGCTTTCCACTACAACATAACTTCCATACGGCAGTTCCGGGCTGACTGCATATCCTTTTGTATCAGTGATCAGTTCCGGTACTGGTACGGCTGTTCCGTTCTCGTAAGTAACTGCAACCTGCTCTTTGCTGAAGTCATAATTTTTGAAATCCCTTGCTGTATAGCTTTCTCCATTGGACGGTTTCAGTTTCCCATTTTTCACCTGTGTCAGGTCGCTGATCAGATATACCTTAAATCCTGCTCCTGCAACCAGATCTGTTTCTGTCTGCTCTCCATCTTCACTGATTTTGATTAACTGGAATGCCTGTTTCTTTACCTGCTCTTTTACCGTAAGGTCTCTTGTCACTTCGGCAACATCCTGACCTTCATAAGTTACGGACACCTCATATTTGGTAGTATCCAGTGTATATCCTTCCGGTGGAGTGATTTCTTTTACATACATTTCTCCAAGGTATAATTCTGAAAATTCCAGTGTTCCGTCATCTCCGATGACTCCCTGTGCAATCAGGCTGTCCTGTTTATACAGAACTCCTGTTGTGCCATCCGGATGCACGATGTCCTCTTTTGCATACAGACCATACACCGCACCACGAAGAGCACTGTCCCCCTGCGCTTTAAATGCAAGTGTTTCTTTATCGATCTTTGCGATTTTTACTTTTCCGGTGACTCTCTCATCTGTTGCTGTTACAGTCAATGTCTTTCCGGCTGCAACATCCACTTGATAGACTTCCTGATTCCGTTTATATCCGGTCGGTGCAGTCACTTCTTTTACATACACAGTTTTGAGTGCGGCATCAAAATAATCACTGACTGCTTTTCCGTCTGTTCCGGTTGCAGTCATCGTCATTAGCAGATTTTCGCACTTCTTATCGGTGTAAATACCGTAAACTGCTCCAGATAGTGGGTTCTGTGTATTGATATCTTTCTTCGTCAACTCAATGCGTGTCATATTCAGCCACTGTACACTGAAACTTACCGGAGCTGCTGTTTCGCTTTCAAATACACCGATATCCTGCTTGGAATCTCCGGTTGTCAGCACCAGCGTTCTCCATGTCTTTCCGACAGAACCGTATAAGTTGCCGGAAGCATAACTGCCTGTCAGCAACAGATCTGCCGACAGATAAATAGTATCGCCGCCATAAATCTGGATCTTTCCATTTGTCACACTTGTTCCTTTGGTCAGGTTATGTGCGGTGACATTTTCCGGCACACTGAGTGTCACATAATTTCTGTGATCCCCGGACAGTGTGATATTTGGTGTTTTCTGGAGATTTCCATCCCTTACTGCATTCAGTTTCGTACTGGAAAGGCTCAGTTCCCCTTTTGGCGGTTCTTCCTGTCCGAACAGGTAATTGATATATGCGATCACCCCTGCATTTACAAGGTCATTGTAATTACAGCCTGTAAATCCGGCTTCTCCTGCGTAAGCATAGCTGGCTGCAATGTGTGTATACACATACTTTTCATCTTCCGTTTTTCCAGACAGATAACTTCCTGTCAGATCTCCTGCTCCGCCATAACCATAATAAAGGACTTTCTGCAGATTTTTATTGCTGTCCAGTACCTGTGCTACATAACTTCCACTCGGTGGGGATGCTTTCTGGGACTGAAGGCAGTATGCAATTTTTCCATTGACTGTAAACAGGCAAGTAAGATAATTTCCAATATAACTTGGATAATAAAAAGTTCTCCCCTTTGTCAATGTAACTGTGGAACCGCTGCTTGTAGCTCTTTCAGCCGCAGACAATACCATCACATTTCCCTCTTCGATGTCCTCTTTCAGTTCTTTGATTGCCTGTGCAGATGCATCTTCTTCGGATGTTTCAATTTCTACATTTGTGTAGTTCTGCACAGGCGAATCCGAATCATCTTCAGATTCTGTATCTGACTTCTGTTTCTCTCCACCATTTTCTTCGGAATGTGCCTGACCTTCTGTATCCGTCAGAGTCACTTTCCGGGTGATGGTATAGCTGTCACTCTTATCTCTTGGAACGATCATATAAGTGGCAATATATGTTCCTGCTTTGTCTGAATGATACTCTCCACCATTCTCATCTTTGATACTTACAAGCGTAACATCTTCTTTTTCTGCATCATAATGGATTCCTTCCATACTGGTTTCCACTGCAAATGTGTCATCCGAAACTGCTTTTGTGATATCATCTGCCGTAACTGATGTATCTTTCTGGCTTGTTACCGCTTGTTCAGATGCCTGTACTTCCGTCTGCTGTTCCGAGCCTGTCTGTTCGGCCGCAAACGCATTCGCACTGCTCAAGGTACTGACGCCCATCAGGACAGCCAGCCCAAAAGCAGCAATTCTGGTCTTTAATTTTCTAACCTTCATGTGCTTTTCCTTCCTAATTATAAATAGATTTTTTTCATTAAAATACCGCAGAAGATGTTTCCTCTGCGGTATGTTTTATCTTGCATATCGATTTTTTCTTTTTTTACTTCCTGCCTGGTACGTTTTACCGCTTCCATGACAGACTCCGTTGAAATCTGGTTATCCTTACATCCTTCCAGAATTCCATCCAGATAAAATTTCGATGGCTTTGCCGGAACATCTTTGTGCGGAGCGTTCATCATATATACAAACACTTCTTTCTCCACGCCATCCTGATTTTTTACCTGAATCGATTCTTTCCCATAAAAACTTGGGAATCCTTCATAAAAATCCAGACTCTTCTCACACGCTTCTGTGATTTTCCATAAGACTCCTTCGACCCAGTTTCCTTTTTCCGGCAGTACCGTTGCTACCCCATTACCCGGAGCCCTTCCTCGAAATGCCAGCCGATAATCTTCAAGCCGGACATTTTCCACAACTTCCGCAGCCGGACACCTGTACTTCATCTGCTCCAGATTCATGTTGCTGCCATAAGCGAAGTAATATCTATCTTCCATTCTTTCTCACCTCTATCTGACTCCTTCTGTCCTTTGATTTTTCTTCAGACACTCATACGTGCTTTTATCATATCTCCACGCAAGATCACCATCCAGATTTGCCAGCAGATGTTTTCGGACATTTTTATATTCATCTCCAATTAACCCAAGTCTCAATAAAAATGTACGAAATGTAAATGCCGGATTTTCTGATATCAGTGTCTTTTTCATCTGTGTAGATCTCTGATTGATCGCCTGTGCGGAAATGGCTAATGCCAATGTAATGTTTGCTCTTACCTTTCCTGCATGTAGTGTGCTTTCAAAACAGCGCCATTCCAAAGTTCCCTTGGAAAACACAGCATGAAGATTCAGAGCATAATAACGGGTATGATCATAATGGGTATGACTTCCATCCCTGCCTCCATACCAGACATTTCTTACTCGGTCCATAGTGATTGATCTATTTGGTATTTTTCGGATTTTCTCCAATACATCCGGTCGCACCCTCTGGCAATAACTATTTGCTCTTCTTTCCTGCACTTTTAGTGCTTTGAACAGGATATCTTCCTTTGCATACATAATTGTCAGTGCATTTTTCAGGCTTTGCGGTGTATGATTCGATGCATCTACATGAACATGCTGACCACAGGACTCATTTACAAAACCTCCATGCCGTCGCAGACAGCGTACTACTTCCTGTAACTTACCCATTTCATCATAGGATAATTTCGGAGACACCATTTCTGTTGAATATTCTCTGCCTGCGTCTACAATTCGACCGTATACTTTCCGTTGTGTATAAATGCTCCCATCAGACATAAATTTCCACTTTTTCCCTTCCAAATCTCTCACTGACCAGATTCCGTAAGTAGTGCCGTCATAATATGCTTCTGTTCCAAACATTTCAGCAACAACTTCTGCAGCACGTTGTCTGGTAATCCCTGTCATTTCGATTTCTGTGCCAAAGTATTGGTCTTTTATACCGATCATGCCTAATGGATTCCTTTCTCAGACACTTCCTGTTCGTTGAGTTCGGAGTCTGCCTTTTGTAATAGGTTGCCAATTGCCTCGATAACATTGACAGTCACCCCGTTTCCAGCCTGTTTATAAAGCTGTGCGTCAGAAGTACAGTCTATGATCTTATCAATCTGCCAGTCATAATAACCCTGCAGACGCAAACACTCCCTCGGAACTAACCTTCTTATTCTGCCGTGATACAAGATGCCATGACGATCGGTTGCAGTAATTGTGAACATCGGTTCTTCTGGTTCTTTCATGCGTCTGCCATTCTGACGGACATTTTCTTTGGCTGGTGTAAGGACTGCTCTTGCCCCTTCTTCCCTTAATACACCGGAACATTCTCCTTTGTATTTGTGGATTCCGCATTGTCGGGTATTAAGGCTTCTGTCATTCTTCAGTTACCAGTGGTGGCGGAGACAAATCTACAAAATGAAGTGTTCCCTGTTGGATACCTGTGGTCAGGGTGTGTGCTATCTGATGTCCGACTCTTCCTCTCCTGCTGTTGAGATTCGCATAGCCTAAATCGATGCTGTCACCCTCTCTTGCAAGTTTGTAGCCGAGCTTTGTATTTTCTTTAATTGGAACACCCACATCATATAATCCTGTCTTTCCACCCATTCCTCCTGCCTGTGATGTCAGGGTACAGCTTAATCCTTTTGGACTGTAGACTCTTTTTCCCTGACTTCCTGCCCGGATTTGAACAAGAGCTGCTCCATTTGTTTCTGGTTCAGGTAATACTTTTCCGGCACATCTGAAATCAAGATATCCGACAATATACACCCGTTTTCTTGCTTGGGGGACTCCGAAATCCTTGCTGTTAAGCACTTTCCATTCGACATGGTACCCCAGTTCAGAAAGCGTACTGAGGATGGTACAAAACGTCCGGCCTTTGTCATGCGATAACAAACCGGGAACATTTTCAAGGATAAAATACGAGGGTCTTTTAGCTTCAAGAATCCGGGCAATTTCAAAAAAGAGAGTTCCTCTTGCATCTGCAAATCCTTCTCGCTTTCCGGCGATAGAAAATGCCTGACAAGGAAATCCTGCACAGAGTAAATCAAAATCTGGCATTCGTTCTGGTTCGATTGTTCTTGCGTCATTACAATACCACTCCCCTTCTGTGTCAAACAGCAATCGGTAGTTCTTATCCGCATAAGTATCCACCTCACAATGTCCGACACAGACAAAGTTTCCTGCCCGTCTTAAGCCTTCACGGAATCCCCCGATTCCGCTAAAGAGATCAAAAAATTGAATGGTTGCGGCTATCAACCTCCTTTTTGCTGATAAAAACAGACGGCATGATTTCTCATGCCGCCCTTCGTTATTCTGTATCAATTGGTTACCATTCTGTTGGTTCTTCTACTTTGGTTTCTTCTTCCAGATCAGTTTCTCTTTCTGTTTCAGTTTCCTCTTCCGGTTCGCTTTCCCCTTCTGGTTCGTTTTCCTCTTTCGGTTCGCTCTCTCCATCCGGTTCGTTTTCCTCTTTCGGTTCGCTCTCTCCATCTGGCTCGCTTTCCTCTTCTGGTTCGCTTTTCCTTTCCGGATCAGTGCTTTCTTCCGGTTGAGTTTCTTCTGTTCCTAATTCTCCGGTTGTCTGTTCGGATTCTTCAGGCTGAACTTTGCTTTGCCATTCGGCCTCTGCCTTTTCCAGTGCTTCTTCTATAATCTGAATTAAGAAGTCTTTCTGTTTCATGTGTTTCTGTCCGATGACTACTTTTAATCTCTGGAATAATTCCTCTGATACCTGTACTGCTACTGTTCTTACTGCTCCCATGCTTATTTCTCCTTTTCCGTCCAGTCTGTTGAAATGTTCTTCAATGACCTGTTGTAAAAATTTTTGTATGCTGCTTTCTGTGAGTTCAATCTCTTCTCTTACTTTCTCATGTAAGTCCATCGGGATCTTTCCGCAGATATTTTTCATCTCTGCCATAACTTTTCTCCTTTCTCTTTCGCTACACACAACATACTCCAAAGCCGCATGGAAAGCTATTCACAATACCCACCAAAGATAACGATGCATTTCTTGCCTTACCCCTAGCAGATCCAACAATGTATGTATCGTGCAATCATAGGCCTCACCCCCTTTACAAATTTTCCATTTGAGATAGAAAATCCATCATCTGATCTGGTATTTCTTCCGATGATGGTTTCATTGTCGATTGTTCCGTAGTGCCACATATTCCTAATTCCCGAACACTTTCTTTTATCGTCTTTTGAATGACTTCTTCCAGCCATTTCCGATCCTCTTTTTCCAGAATTGCCTGAACCAGATACTGGCTTTTCTGCCCTTCTGGAACACTTTGAAATTTCTCCCATGCTCTCTGGTGTTCTGGATTTTTCAGGTTTGGGCGGAACGAATACACAGGACGTGTCATCTCGCCCACATCTGCTCTACAATCCGTTCATACCCTGTTGCGTTGGCATGGACGTCCTCTATAAAAACGGGGCGGCAAATCGCGTCCTGTGCGGTCACATGGCGTTTTAAAATTGCGGAGCCTCCACCCATAAATACGGTTGGTACTGCCCGGAGATCAAACCCGGATTCTGTCACCGCAGACAGTATTCTTTCTATATATTTCCGTCCGTTTTCCTGTATGATCCGTCTGGCCTCCTCTGCCATACTGCAAGATTCCCCCCGAAGCACACGCTCAATTTGAGTTTCTGTTACAGACAGTCCGGTATTTCTACGCACCTGTTCTGCTGTCTCATCAATACATCGGATCACTCCAAGCTCCAGACTCCTGCACGTTGCTGCATTCGGAACAGCATTGTCCAGCCTCATAAGGTCAACGGTCCAGCCACCAATATCAACAAGCAGAACAGATGGTTCATTCTTCAGATACTCTGGATGCAGGGCAAGCGCAGAGTATCCCTGTGGGAACAGTTTCACATCTTTTATTGTTATCTCATATAACTCACTTTCATATAAAAATCGCACTGGCTGCTCTTTCCGCAACAGATACTCCCTGAATCCCTGTTTCTCTCTTCCAAAACTTGAAAGCGGAAGTCCGACAGCCAGAATTACCTCTGTCTTTCGTTCCGCTTTCCGATGTTTGATTTCTTCTGCAATGGCTGCCAACGTCAGCAGATAATAATTATCATTGGACGTTTTATTTTTTACCAGCGTCTGTCTTCCCGTACCGCAGACATAATACTTTCCCTGATACTGCAGAACATTCTGCATGGTATACGGCTCGTAATCATATCCAATAATTCCACTTGGGAAAGACACTTGTCTTGTTTTAATGGCATAATAGCCATGATCAATTCCTATGATTATCGCAATCACATCCTTTCATTTTTCTGTTTAACGTAATGTCAAAAATGCTTTCGCTGCTGCAACGGATTGTTGCAAAAGTGCCATTCGTGAACACTTTTCCATATTCCAGCGTCCCAAAATCTGCGGAAAATCTGGCTTTTTTATACCACTATAGCCAGAGGAACACTACTGTTCCTTCCCAGCCGGTTATAAAATATCCCTCTCCCGGCGGCGGTCCAACCTGTCCGGGGGAGGGATATATCGCAAGTTTCCTTTTTGAACAATTGCCTGTCTTTTTATTTTTATGAGATGTTTTTCCTGCTTTTGTAAAATGGGAAGATACTCCGGTTCTGTCAGAAACTTCCGTATGTAATTCCCCTTTTCTCCCAGTCTGTTATCATTTTCTAATAACTCTATTTCTACCATGTAATGGGTATCTGGATAAAATCTCTTCTCACACAAAATGCTGTCTCCTTTTATATAATCGGATTTAGCTGATTCCCTTGCTGCCGCCAAGAGTTCATAAATACTTACTTCCACCTCTTATCACCTCCCAAAAGGCCAGAAAAAAACAGACCTCTTAATCGAAGTCTGCTCCTGTCGGATATGGTAATCCTCTTTCTTCATATTTTTTATCGATATAATTTCGAATCCATTCCCTGTATTCTTCCGTTAATGCCAGTTTCTGAAATTCTAACAACCACTTTTCCCCTTTCGCCTCATCATCAAGCCATCGATCCTCTATGCACTCTGGCTCATCTAACATTTTCATCATCGCTTCCAACGGTTCTTTTACATCAGCACCGAATTCTTTCCACAAGGCGATTCCGTAATTCTCCAGTTCAAAAAATTCTGTCAGATATGTCAATCGTTCCATATCCCCCAGTGTCATTCTTTTTTTACCTGACAGTATTGCTCGATCCCTTTTACCACATAGATTTAAAAATTTCTTTTTTCCTGCTCCACATCCATCATACTTTTACCTCTTCTTGTTAAAAATAATTCCTTATTACGAAACATTATAAAATTTAAACTCTTTAGAATCAATATATATATTTCTGTATTGCGAAACTTTTTATTTTATAAGGGGAGTTCATTATTATGCAAAAGATCAGACCAGATATGGATATTGGTAAAAATATCCAAGCAATTCGATATAAAAACAACATGACTCAAGACCAGGTAATTGCAAAATTAAATCTTATGGGTATCTCCATCACCAAAAGTACCTATGCCAAACTGGAAACAAATCGCATGAATATTAAGGTATCTGAATTAGTTGCACTTGCAAAAATCTTTCATACCGATATCAATGCATTCTTTTCCGGCTTACTATAGTTCGACATTCCCCGACTCCCTGTATATATAATAGTATCTAAAAAAATAAGAACCAGTCTATATCCTTATCGGATATAAACTAATTCTCCAAAATGATAATAAAAAACTGGTCATGAGCTTCTTTACTACTCATACCAGATATCTAATGTTTTTCATTACTACATACACATATTTTCCCATTATCTGTGTATATAGTACCTATATTCTATTTCATCTCAACTGTATACACTCTATATACTGGTTATTCTGTTACACCAGTTTACATCCAATATCAGCAGTTTAGGCGTGTGCGAAAAGGCGGCAATCAGCGCAAGTTTCTGTTTCATGCCGTGGGAGTAAGAGGAAATCAAGTTATTCAAATGCGGCCCCATCTGAAAAGCTGAGGCCAATTTCTCGAAGTTTTGTTTCCGCATCTTGGACGGTACTTCGTAAATATCACAGATAAAGTTGAGATACTGCAATCCAGTCATATACTCGTCAAGCTGGGGATTATCTGGCACATACGCCATCTTCCGCTTACAAGCCATCGGTTCTTTGAGGACAGAAGTTCCATCCAAAAGGATTTCTCCCTCGTCGATGCCGATGATACCTAAACAGGCTTTCAATGTTGTGGTTTTGCCAGCTCCATTCTTTCCGATGAAGCCCATTATGTCGCCATCTTCCACGACAAAACTAAGGTTGCTTACAGCCTTTTTCGCACCGTAGCTTTTGGATAAGTTCTTGATTTGTAACATAGCATTCCTTGCCTTTATTTAGAAAAAATTCAAAATGACATTCAAAAAAATAACCGTTCCGCCACCAAAGTTCTTGTTGGGGCAATTCACTTCATCCCCAAATAGATCATGATGCCCGTTGCTACGAATGCAACAACAGCCATGATATAGTACATATACGGCTTTGCATTCTCTTTCTGGCTGACGGTAAAGCCAGAAATGAGGTTCAGCAGGACACAGGCCACGGGAACGCCGAACACTACAACATTGCGGGGCCAGAAAGAATTTGCTACTCCGGCAGAATCAAAATGGATGGGGACAGACTCCGGCAGGCGATTATAGAAAGCGAGAAAGACTACCAGCGTCAACGCACACAAAACGGTGCTGATAACAATATGCTTCGTTGCAGATTTCATAAGTATTACCTCCTTTAGTTGCTTTGTTTCCTCTTAAAAAAGAGGACAAGTGAATAGACCAACGGGACAACGCCAACCAGAAAAATGATTAGCGGAACGGTTACAAAAATAAGATTGTGCAACGGATGCAGAATGCTGACAATACCAGCCAGTATCCATGTATAACTGCCCAGCCGATGCGTCTTGTACCAGCCTTCTTCATCATTGAATAGCCACGGAAACTTTAGTCCGACATAGGGATTGATGTGGTTTTTGGGAAAATAATTGCCACTGACAATAAACAAAATACCAATAAAAACATACCAATAAGTATCTTGCATGGTCTTGGCAGGAAACAGTACGGAATATACCTGCGGGATCAAATATACAACTCCCGCAATCGGCATAATCCATTTGCCCAAAGACACTAACGCCTTGGCTCCGTTTGTCGAAGCAATTTTGATATTAAGCGCAAGGTTCAGAACAATATTCAGCAAAACGGCAATCACATAGAGCAGAATATAGTTTTCGTTACTGGCCCCGCCCATGTGGGACAGAGCGAATGCTACGATGGACAAAATAATGCAAATTGTACTTGTCAGAAACAAGGTTCGTTTATTTTTGGGATTCATCTTTATCCTCCTGAAATTGCATAAGCCACATAACAACACTTTCAAATACCGATGTATTGATTTCATAATAGATGTATTTCTGATAGCGCGTTTCAAAAATCAAATCAGCCTTTTTTAGAGTAGAAAGGTGGTATGAAATAGTGGCATTAGTCAAGTCAAATTCTGCGGCAATTTCACCGGCTGACATCTTTCGTTTTTGTTTTAGTTTCAGCAATATCTCCCGTCGGACGGGATCGCTTAATGCTTTGAAAATATTAGGTAAACTCACAGTGCTTTCACCTTTGCCTCTGTTATTTTGAAAAATCTCTAAATGATATTTTCATTGTAGCACAATAGGAAAAAAAGTCAACACTCATTTTGAAAATTCTCTAAATAGCTTTTGGGGATCATAGATAGCCCTGTAAGCAAGGATGATGTATTAGGGCTTTTTTAGAATATAGCAGCGCCACAAACGATGTGCTGAATGCGAGAGCTGAAAAGCCTCTTATGTATTGCCATAATCAAATAGATATGAATTATAAAGTTTAATCTAACTGCATATAACAACATTCCACGGACAGAGTATGAATTATACAATGTAAATGGGTGATGTTATATGGCTAAAGTTGAAGATTGCCCCGGCTTTGAAACTTTCGGCGCGGACGTGAAAGCTGCGCGGAAAGCAAAGCACCTGACGCGCAAGGTGCTGGCCGAAATAGTGTGAATTGAATGGCGCTATCTTGCCAATATTGAAAATAAAGGCACGATCCCCAGCCTGCCTGTGATAATCTAGTTGATTAAAGTCTGCTGACTTTTCATCCCTTTCAACCCCTTACAAAGATCGGCATAATCAAGCCTATTGACCGGTATAATAAGGTTATTCCTTTGTGCAAATCGGCACGATAGAATATACTTGAGGTGAATGATTATGCCGATTGATGATTTGACCGCTTTGGGGCAAAAAATGCGGGAAGCCCGAAAGAAAAAAGACCTGACACAGCAGGAGCTTGCGGATCTGAGCCATGTATCTGTCAAGCAAATCGCCAGCATTGAAAAAGGACAAATAAATCCGTCCTATTTGATTTTGAAGGCATTGGCAAAGGTGCTTCCGATCTCTCTGGACACTCTGATCAATCCAGATGTTTCTCCAGAAGATGATGGAGCCAATCAGATGAAAATGCTTTATTCCAGCTGTCCGTCAGAAATGCGTGAAACCCTCTTGCGCCATACGCAGGAGACCGCGAAAGAACTAGCAGAACTATCCGAGAAATTTGAAACGAATTGAGCCGGTGAGTGAAATTTGACTGTTTCCTCACTGGCTCCTT
>ENA-OQKV01000038-OQKV01000038.1-human-gut-metagenome-genome-assembly--contig:-NODE-38-length-50723-cov-6.671693_pt1 | contig 50723 bp, 48 predicted proteins | sample MGYA00242655_ERZ504811 | MGnify/ENA primary metagenome ERZ504811 (study PRJEB26092, sample SAMD00036406) | human gut metagenome | host: Homo sapiens | study: EMG produced TPA metagenomics assembly of...
CTTTTGAAAATTTCCATTTTAGTTATGATTTATATATTACAACTGATAGTGAAACTAAACAACAGGAAATTAAATCGATTTTAGATGAAAATGACAAAAATGCTCGAATCTTTGTAACTGGAAATATTGGACGTGATATTCTACCAATGTTGAAGTTGAAAGAATATTTATCTGATTATGATTACATTGGACATTTCCATACTAAAAAATCTAAGGAGGCAGATTTTTGGGCAGGTGAATCTTGGCGAAATGAGCTAATTGATATGTTAATAAAACCTGCTGATAATATTCTTGCTAACTTTGAAAATGATAAATTGGGACTTGTTATTGCTGATATCCCGACTTTCTTTAGATTTAATAAGATTGTTGATGCATGGAACGAACATTTGATTGCTCCTGAAATGAATAATTTATGGGAAAAAATGGGAATGACCAAAACAATTGATTTCAATAATTTCCATACATTTGTTATGAGTTATGGAACCTTTGTCTGGTTTAAGTATGATGCCTTAAAACCGTTATTTGATTTAGAATTAACGGATGAAGATGTTCCAGCTGAACCATTACCACAAAATTCTATTTTACATGCTATTGAACGATTACTTGTTTATATTACATGGAATGAACACTATGATTTTAGAATCTCTAAAAATCAAGTTTCAATAACACCATTTGTTGATAATAAATTATATAATGAACGTGGTGATAGTGCTCCTCACACTTATGTTGATTTTACATATATGGGTGGTATAAAAGGTGCTTTTAAATATATCTTTGTTGGTCCAGCTAGAGCTATGAAATATATTGTTAAAAGAATTTTGGAGAAAATGACTCATGATAGAAAAGGTTAAAGTCATTTTTGAGGAAATTAATTGGACGAAGATCTTACATTATCTATTTCTGTTTACGTTATTCTTTTATCTTAACTTTTCCCTTATTAACTTTTATTTGTTGAAGGGACAAGGTGATAATTTATCAGATCAATTTCATATTCTTAAGACTTTTTGTATTACTGCGTATATTCTATCTGTTTTAGGAATAGCTGTTTATTTATCAAGTTATTTTAAAAGAGAATTTTTTATTGAAATAGCAAGTGGTTATGTAATTTATCTTTTTATTTCTTATTTCTTAGTAATCACTCGAAATTTAAATAATGGAGATTTTAAATGGTGGAATCTAATAAAAAATGACTTTTTACAGTTTTCTTTTTTACCGACTATTATTTTTAGTTCTTTTGTTATCGGCTGCCATTTTTTATTTATCTTCTAAATTTCAAGTTAGAGAACTTTTAGATAGTTTTTTAGCTGAATTTGATTCATACCGATTGGTTACTATTGGTTTAATAGCTTCTTTGATACTTAACGGCAGCCTTTTTACTGATATGATGGTGGAAAAGGTAACAAAATATATTGATAAAGGGAATTATAGTGGATACCTCTCAAGTGTAACTTGGAGTGTGATGATAAGTTTAGTTTTAATTAGCTTATTAATTTATTTTGTTTTAAATTCCTTTCAGAGCTATAAAAGAAAATAACTCCAAGTTATTCACTTGTTGTTGTATTGAGTTTTCTTTTAGCGATAGTATTTAACTATTTGTTTCAATATGGAATCAAGAGTGAGGGACGAAATATTAGATCGTTTTATTTTCCCATACAGACGACCTTATTTCAAATAGTTGTTATTGCTTTATTTAATTTGTTACTTTACATGATTGTCAATCGAATTTTACGTACGACGACATTCATTGTAATTTTAGGAATCATAATAACAGTTGCTAATAGCGTAAAATTTAGTATGCGTAATGAACCTCTGTTATTTAGTGATTTAAGTTGGGTAAAAGAAATTAGACTTGTAATATCTTATATTGAGATTAGATTGGTTCTTTATTCGTTAGTAGCTTTGTCTGTAATAGTTATCTTTTTCTATTTATTTAGAAATCAATTATAAGAGGAAAAATTACAAAAAACTGGAAGGCACGTTTAGCTACAGGAGTTACAATTTATTTCTATTTTTAGTTATACATTTGTTGTATTTTTACAGCAAGAAAATGGTGATATCGCTGAAAATATACCTATTTTATCTAGATTAAATAATTTTGAAAATATTGAGTGGATGGGACAGGGAACAGTTGCTCGCGAGCGTTCTTTGACGTTTGTTTGGTTAAAACAAATGACTTCGAAAAAAATGGAGAAACCTGAGGAGTATAGTAAAGAAAAGATTGAAAAAATTGTAAAAAAATATACTCATAAGGCTCAAGTTATCAATGCTTCTCGAAAAAATAATATTTCAGATCAAACGGTTATTTATGTTTTAAGTGAAAGTTTTTCTGATCCAAGTCGGATTTCAAATGTGAATTTAACAACTGATCCAATTCCAGTAATTCGTTCAGTTAAAGAGTCTACGACTAGTGGATTAATGAAATCAGATGGCTATGGTGGTGGAACAGCTAATTTGGAATTTGAAACATTAACAGGTTTACCAATGTATAATCTTTCAAGTTCAGTTTCTACATTGTATACAGATGTTGTACCACAGATGACCTATTTTCCTTCAATTAGCGATTCGTACTCTTCAAAAGATAAATATACTATTCATTTAGGAGATGCCGCAACATATTCACGAAAAGAAGTGTACCGTAAACTTGGTTTTGATACATTTATTGCTGAGAGTAATGGAACTGAAAGGGCCAAACATTTGGAACATTATGGTGTATATCCGAGTGATGCTTCGACTTATCAAACTGTCCTAGATAATATTGATGAGAGTAAGAATCAATTCTTTTCAGTGATAACATACCAAAATCATGCACCATGGAATCTAGATGAGGATTCTGAAGTTGGTGGGTCAGGTGAAGGTTTTTCATCTGGTGAAAATTATTATATGAATAATTATGCTAAGTTGCTTTATCAGACAGATAAAGCAACTCAGAATTGGCTGGATCAATTAAGTCAGATTAATAAAAAAATAACTGTTGTTTTTTATGGAGACCACTTACCTGGCTTCTATCCACAAGAATCATTTATCGACAATCCTGCCGGACAATATCAAACAGATTATTTTATTTGGAGTAATTATTCAACGGATGTATTATCATATCCTCTGGTTAATTCAAGTGATTTTCCGGCTGAGTTATTAGCAGTAACAAACTCAAAAGTTTCTCCATATTATGCTTTGTTAACTGAAGTTCTTGAGAATGCTAGTGTTGATAAGGAAAAATTAACTACTGAACAAGAAAAAATAGCAAATGATTTAAAACTTGTTGAGTATGATATGGTTTCAGGCAAAGGATACTTGAAGTCATATAAATCTTTTTTAAGGTGATTAATTAATTATGAAAATGAAAAAATTTATTTTACCACTCTACTATGCTTTTATAAGCTTCTTATTCACGTTAGAGTCTATTATTTATATTAATGACGCCGGAGATCAGACTAGCTTTGCTCATATGGCTCAAAAATTTGGCTTTTTTGAATTTGCTATTTATCGCTATAAAACATGGTCAAGTAGATTGTTGATTGAATCAGTTACAATGTTTATGTCAAATCATTATTTGCTATTTGATGTAACTATGCTTATTTCTGTAGCAATTTTTTTCTATTGTTTTAATGGAATTTTTCTAAAAGAAGAGAAGTACAGAAAATTACAATTTGTATCGCCTGTTATTTTCCTACTTTCTTTTCCAAGTTTGTTTTTCACAAGTGCTGGTTTGATTGCAACAGTTACTAATTATCTTTTTCCAATGATTTCCTTTGTTATTGCGTGGTATTGTATGATTCAGGAGAAACATTGGTATACAATATTATCTTTGCCGTTTCTTGTGTTTGCTTGTATGCAAGAACAATTTACGGTTTATGCATTCATTCTATTTATTTTTGCTCTTATTAGTTCATATTTAGAACGTAAAAGAATAAATAAAAATTATTTTATCGCAACTTGTGTATCGTTATTAGGGCTAGTTTCTGGTTTGCTTTGCTCAGGATCTACAAATAGATTAGCTACTGAAACCAAGATTTGGTATCCTGGTTTTGAAACCATTTCTTTCCCAGTTAAAATTATTAAAGGGTATTTAGAAACAAATCGTGTGTTATTTGTTACGTCAGAATTAAATATTGTTTATCTATTTTTAGTTTTAATTATCGTTGTATCGATTATCAAAAAACAATATTTTATGACTTTTATCTCAGGAACTGTAATCTACACAGTCATAACGCAAAGATTAGCTATGAATAGTTTACTAACTGCAGTTCAAAGAACAATTGATAATCAAAATAAAAGTGAAATTCCAAACTATTTTAGTCTAAAAGAAAACCTTTATCCGCTAATTTTATACACTTTGATTTTATGTACTATTGCAACAGTGGTGTTTCTAATGTTTAGAAAGTGGCAAAATGGATTAACTGCTTTGATTATTTTAGCAGCCGGATATGCTTCACGAATGACAGTTTCATTATCTCCAACAATCTATGCTTCAGGTCTTAGAACATATACACCGCTCATTCTTTCATTTACAATTGTTAGTTTATTACTATTGATAGAAATCTCAGGTGATATAAAAAAAGACTGCGGTAGTGATAGTATAAAACATAGAATGACAATTTGAAGTATATTACTCTTTTATTAAGGAGAATTTTGTTGAAATTTTTAGCATTTTTAGGACAAAAAGCCATTCTTATTTGGGGCTTATTATTGTTTACCCTTTTAGGAGTATCAAGTATATTGGTGAGAAGTAATATGCCAATGGATGGCTCAGAGTTATCAAATATACACTTAAATGGTTGGGCTTTTTTTGCTAGTTTAGTTATTTTTGTATGCTTGATATTTTTGTTGTTACGTTTGTTGAAGTATATTAATGAAACAACATTATTCATTTTTGGTCTGATATTTTATATTCTTGTTGGAGTTTATCTAATTTTTCATCAAAATGATGTGATTCGTCATGATGCTTTAGCTGTTTTAGAAGCAGCAAAAGCACTAAATAATGGAGATATTCAATCTTTAACGGATATATCAGGGTACCTTCACAAATATCCTCATCAATTAGGTTTAGTTAGTTTTGAACGATTGATTTTGACTGTTTTTAGGTGAAAGTAATATTAAGGTATTCTTTATTATAAACTTGATACTTTCTATTATTGATAATTTCTTTCTCTGGAAAATAACAAAACGCGTATTACAAAAAAGAAAGTATTTCAAAACTTGTAATAATCCTCTCGTTTGCTTTTTTATCACATCTTTTTAATATTTTATTTGTTTATGGTCTGACCTTCGGTTTATTTTTTGTCAATTGTAGGACTTTTCTTTTTGTCAAATTTATTTTGAAAAAAAAATCTTGGTCAATGATGATGTTGAGTATAATCTTTTTAACGTTATCAGACTTTATCAGAAACAATTATATTATTTTAATAGTGACCATTTTTATAGTGTTAGTACTTGACTTATTACAACATAAATCATGGAAAAATTTGGCTTTTATAGCTTTACTTGCTTTGTCGATTTATGGAAGTAATAATTTAGTATCTTACCACTATAAAAGTTTAGCCAACAAAACAAATTTGGATGGAGAACCTAAGATAGCATGGGTGGCAATGGGGTTGAATGATACACCACTTTATAATCGTGTTGCTGGTTGGTATGATGCATATGTTGAAAATGTGTATAACGAATATAGTGGTAATTCAGAAAAGATTGAAGAGGTTAGTAAGAAACAAATCGCAACTCGAACAGAATACATGGTTGAGCATCCTCAATATACTTTTAATTTCTTTAAAAATAAATTTTTATCAACATGGACAGATAGTTTATTTGAATCTATTTGGTCAGGTCCTGTTATAAAAATGCCAGTTGAGGGACAGAAGATTAGAGGTCAATTGATGTCGAGCATTTATGAAGGTAAGACACTATATAAAGTTGTGTATTATTTTTCTGCTTTATTACTTGCTGTCATATATGTTGCTGTTCTTCTCGCTATTTTTATTCAATTATTTGATAAACCAAAAGATGGTTTATTTACTTTGATACCAATAATATATCTTTCTGGTGGTTTCATATTTCACTTAATTTGGGAAACTAAGAGTCAGTATGTTTATCCATATGTCTATCTCATCATCCCCTTGGCAGCTGTTGGAATCAGCTATGTTGCGGAACGTTTGAAAATTTTCAATTAAGTATTTTAAAATGGTGAATGAGTAAATTCACCATTTTTTTATGAGTAGTTTGTGGTATACTAAAGTGAACACTAGTTTTTGAAAGGCTTATTATCTAATGAAAAAACTATCTATTGTTGTTCCTTGTTATAATGAACAAGAAACAATCTATCCATTTTTAGAAGAAACTCAAAAAATTGAAAGTAAAATGAAGGACCAATTGATTTTTGATTATATCTTTATCAATGATGGTTCAAAAGACGAAACCTTAAAGGTTCTTCGAGATGTTGCTAGCCGTTTTGAAAATGTTCATTATTTGTCATTTTCACGTAATTTTGGTAAAGAGGCCGGTTTGTTAGCTGGGCTTGAGGCTGCAGATGGTGATTTTATCACTGTTATGGACGCCGATTTACAAGATCCACCTGAGTTGTTGATTGATATGTATCAAAAAATCAACGAAGGTTACGATGTTGTGGGAACGCGTCGAGCTGATCGAAAAGGTGAACCAGTTATCCGTTCTTTCTTTTCAAAGATGTTTTACAAAATCATCAATGCTGTTTCTGATACAGAGATGGTTGATGGTGCGCGTGATTTCCGTTTGATGACTCGTCAAGTTGTAGACAGTATTTTAGAACTTGGTGAAGTTAATCGTTTCTCAAAAGGAATTTTCTCTTGGGTTGGATTTAACGTAACATATATCGCTTATGAAAATCGCGAGCGCGTGGCTGGTGAAACATCATGGAGTTTTTGGAGCTTATTCAAATACTCTATGGAAGGGTTTATTAATTTTTCTGAAGCGCCATTGAATCTTTCACTGTGGGCTGGATCAGTTTCATTTTTGGCTTCTATTCTTGGAATTCTATTTATCATTATTCGTAAACTTACAATTGGTGGTAGTGTTTCAGGTTGGGCAAGTTTGGTTTGTATCATTTTGTTTATTGGTGGTATCCAATTGCTTGCTTTAGGGATTATCGGAAAATATATTTCTAAGATATTCCTTGAAACTAAAAAACGACCAGTTTATATTGTCAAAGAAAAAGGATAAAATTTAATATTTTATAAAGTTTTTTAGCTGTTTTTCCGAATTAATATAGTGTACAACATTATATTATAAAGGAGAACAGCTTTTTGAATAAAATCAAATCAGCTTTATTGTCAATAGCTGTGCTTAGCATGGCATTTCTTACTAACTCTGCTATGGCGGATCAACAATCAGATGCGATAGTGACTAAAACACCGTTTGATGAGGTCAGCAAATCTTTTGAAGTTATGTCGCAAAAGACTAAAAATTGTAAAGATATCACTCAAATTGATGTTGCCGTTTGGTCTGAAGAAAACGGTCAAGATGATCTTAAATGGTACAATACAACTGATGTTATTAATGGTCAAGCAAAAGTTAAGGTAAATCTAGCAGATTATGGAAATAGAGCTGGATCATATATTACTCATGTTTACACAACTTATTCTGATGGTCGTGTATCGGGTACTGCCTTAGAAAGTCTTAAAATTAGTCCTAAAGCACCTCAAGTAAGTGTTAAAAATGGAGCACTTCAGCTTTCAACAGACATTAATGCACCATCTAATGGGACAATTAAATATGCTGTCTGGTCAGAAGAAAATGACCAAAATGATTTAAGATGGTATGATGATTCTGGGAAAGGAATAACAAGAGTCGATTTAAATAATCATAAAGGTTATGGAAGATATTTTGTTCATACCTATTTAGCACAAGATGGGAAATTGACTGCTATTAATGGTCAGGATATTATTATTGATAAACAAGAAATATCGTATCAAATTGTTCAAACTTCAGATAAAACCTATGATGTTTTGATTAATGATGTTCCGGAATATATTACTTCAATTACAGTTCCAGTTTGGTCAACGGTGAATAATCAAGATGATTTAAAATGGTATAAGGCAACCAAAGTTGGTGATAACTCATATAAGGCAACAATTCAGTTGTCTAACCATGGATTTGACACAGGAACATACGGTGTGCATATCTATGGCGACAACTCTATTACTAATAGTTTTGAAGCACTAAGTGGAACACCAGGATTCCACGTAGATCAGATTAGTGGTTTAGAAAATCCAGAAGTTGGTATTAGTAATGTAAACACAGAAAATGGTTTGTTTAAAGTAAATGTTATGGAAAAAGCTGTGTCTAAAAGGGTTTCGAAACTTAAGGTTCAAGTTACCTCTAAATCGAATCCTCAAAAAACAAAACTTATGAAGCAGGTACAAGTAGTTATGGAAAAATCAGTCAAAGTATTGACTTGAAATCGATTAATAATCAAGCGGATACTTTTTCTGTAGTTGCGACTGTTATTTATTCAGATAATTTAACAGCAACATTTAATCTTTCTGATCAAAACTATAAACCAAGTGCTACACCATCTCCTCGTATCACAACATATATCAACGAAACTAATACTTATCCAGTTGGGCAATGTACGTGGGCGGTCAAGTCTTTAGCACCATGGATTCCAAACTGGCTTGGAAATGCTGGGGGCTGGGCAGTTAATGCACGTGCTAAAGGTTTCAGAGTTGGAACAACGCCAAGAGTAGGTTCAATCGTTGTTTGGCCACATGATGGTAATGGCTACGGACACGTTGCTTATGTAACAGATGTGTCAAGCAACACGCGTATCCAAGTTAAAGAATCAAACTATGCTGGTAAACAATACATTGCTAATTTCCGTGGTTGGTTTAACCCGCTCGATTCATTCTGGGGTGGTGATGTTTCTTACATTTATCCGGATTAATTTTTTAGGCAGTGATTTTGGAATCGCTGCCTTCTTTTGTTTAGTGAAAGCATATGTGCTTGCTTGAGGGGCTTACAAAATCATGATAAAATGGATACGAGTAAAGAATAGAAAGAGGAGGATTGATTTGAAAAAGAATATCCTTCGAAGCTGCCTAGTATCTCCGATTATTATAGGAGCTTTTTTAAGTTCGGGGCAAGTTTTCGCTGAAGAAAACACAACCACCCAATCAACGACAGTAACTGAGAATGTTCAATCATCGGTAGAGCAATCTGGTTCACTTCAATTAAATAGTGATAGTGTTATCTCTGATGATAATGAAACAAACAACTCATTACCTTCATCTGAAGTTCAAAATGAAACTCAGAATTTAAGCGATGCTGATAAGCAAGATTCAGCAATTGCTAATGGTCAAGAAGCTGAAAAAAATGCCGATGACCAAATCAGTCTCATTAATCCTTCAATTTCTGAAGATAGTAAGGAAACAGCAGGAAATTCTAAAGAGAATAATGTTGATGATTCAGCGGTACAAGAGTCACAATCAGCTGATGATACAACAGATCGTGTTTCTGATAAGACTTCATTGTCAAACCTTGCTGAGTCAAAGGTCTCAACATCAGCTGTCCAAGCTGCTAGTCAAAAGGTAACTAATCAATTAGCTGCTTCTAAAGCTGTTGTAAAAGAAGTAACCAGTGCGACCTTAACTAACAAAGGTTTTGATATTCAGTACAACCAGGCCATTCCAGCAGGTGCCAAAATCATGTTTGCCGTTTGGTCTGAGGTCAATGGTCAAGACGATCTTATTTGGTACACGGCTGATAGTAATGGACACGTCGTAGCCAAATACACTGGTTCATATGGAAAATACAATATCCATACTTACCAAAACCTCAATGGTCAAATGATTGGTTTAAACGGTCGCGCCATTGATGTACCAAAACCAAGTGCCAAGGTGACAATTACAAAGGTTAGTGGCACAACTTACAAAGTTACTGTCAGTGATATCCCAGCTTACATCACTAGTATTCAACTACCAACATGGACAGAAAAAGGTGGTCAAGATGATATTCAGTGGTATGCTACTACTCAAAATGCTGACAGCACTTTTACAAGAACCTTTAGTATCGCTGAGCACAACCTAGAAAGTGGCCAGTATAATGTTCATGTTTATGGGACAAGTGCGGTTACGAATTCGCTAACCGGTCTTACTGGCACAAGTTTTCAAGGAGATTATCAATTTGGTGATGTTAAAGTTCAACCAACTTTGACAGCAAATGGGATTCAAATTAGCATGCCAAGTGATGTTAGCTCAGATATGACTGCTTACCACGCTGTTTGGTCAGCCAAAAATGACCAAGACGATTTGATTTGGTACAAAGTTCCGGCTAACGGTCAGCTGACAGCTAAGTATACTGGTGATTATGGCACTTACCTTATCCATACTTACGCTGTGATTAAAGGTCAGATGACATGTATCAGTGCGACAAGTATTGACGTTCCAAAACCAAGTGCTAAAGCTAAAATTACTAAAGAAAGTTCAACAACTTATAAAGTCACAATTACTGACGTTCCGGTTTACATTGATAGTATTCAAGTACCAACTTGGACAGAAAAGAATGGTCAAGATGATATTCAGTGGTATAAGGCTACTAAAGCTGCAGATGGATCATATTATGTGATTTTTAGTGAAGCAACACATAACTTAGAAGCTGGTACCTACAATGTTCACGTTTATGGAAATAGTCGTGTCACAAATAGTCAAACAGCTTTACTTGGAACACGTTTTGAATCTGATTACCAATTTGGTGATGTTAAGGTTCAAGCGAGCCTAGGTCAAAATGGTATTAACATTAGCATGCCGAGCGATGTCAGCCCTAATTTAAAAGTTATGCATGCGGTATGGTCAGTTAAGAATGATCAAGATGATCTTATCTGGTATCAAGTTCCAGAGAATGGTCAATTAACAGCAAAATATACTGGCGATTATGGAACATATCTTATCCATACCTACGCTGTTATCAATGGTCAAATGACATGTATCAGTGCAACAAGCATTAATGTGCCAAAACCAGAGATTAAAGCGACGATTACAAAAGAAAGTGATGTTAAAGTTAAGGTGACTGTTTCAAATGTTCCAGTATATGTAACTGGTATTACAATTCCAGTTTGGACAAGTTTGAACGGTCAAGATGATATTAAATGGTATCAGGCTACTAAACAATTTGATGGAACTTATATCTTAACCTTCTCGCCTAAAGAGCATAACTTTGAATCAGGGCATTACAATATTCATATCTACGGTCAAAGCCAAGTTAATTACTCATTAGAAGCTTTATCATCAACAAGTGGTGTTGATTTATCAACAGATAAGTATGTGGTTGATCCAGCAGTTTCAGTTCAAAATCATGATGCAAACAATGGGACTTTGAAAGTTCGAATTGCTGAATCTGAATACACTAAGAAGATTAAATCAGTCAGTGTTGCTGTCTGGTCAGAAAGTGATCAATCTAATCTTCATTGGTATACAACTTCTGATGTGTATGATGGTGTAGTGACTGTCATGGTTAATGAGAAAAATCATGGCTACATCAAAGGTAACTATACCGTTCACGTTTATGTTGATTTCACAGACAATACAACATCAGGATTTAACTTAGGTCAATATGCTTTGAATGCTGACGAGCCTGCACAACATGCGCCGTCTTACTTCATTGATATCAGTAGCCATAATGGGGTCATTTCCGTTAGCGACTATCAACGTTTGAAGAGTCAAGGAATTACGGGTGTTGTTGTTAAATTGACCGAAGGAACTTCATATACGAACCCATATGCTCGTGCACAAATTGCTAATGCGCAAGCAGCTGGTTTGAGAGTATCAGCTTATCATTATTCTCATTATGAAACAGCAGCAGAAGCAAGAGCAGAGGCTCAATATTTTGTTCGTGTAGCGCAATCGATGGGACTTTCAGGCTCAACGACAATGGTCAATGACATGGAAGAGCGTAGCATGCTTAACGGTGACCTTAATGCTAATACCCAAGTGTGGAAAGATGAAATGAATCATCTTGGTTACAGTAACAATGTTTACTACACGATGGCAAGTTGGTTGGACACTAAAGGTGGAAAATTAAATACAGCTAAATTTGGTTTATCAAATCTATGGGTAGCGCATTACTTGTATGCATATACTTACTTAGATCAAGAATCAGCTAAATCCTTGTCATATTATTCAAATACAGCTGCTTGGCAGTATACAAGTGTTTCACCAAAACTCTTACATGCACTTGATGAAAGTATTGATTACACAGGACGATTTACTTGGTAAAAGGAGGAACAGCGATGAAAAAGAGTTTAAAACTTGTTCTGGCTTTAGTCTTGTCACTTTTCATAGTGACAGCTTGTACAAGTCATACCAATAATCATAGCAAACAATCTTCAACAGCAACGAAAACAAGTACTAAAGTAACATCTTCAAGTTCAAGTAAAAGTAGTGCTTCGTCATCGTCAGTTTCTTTAGAAAGTCAGCCTTCATCGACTGAAGCTTCATCAACACAAGTTGAACAAGAGATTGCTCCCATTTATACAGGTGCTATTTTAAAAGCAGACTATGCTACGATGGCAGGAAATTGGCAAAATGCATCTGGAAATGTTTTAACCTTTAATAACAATGGATTAGCTACCGAAGGAATGACCCCTAATATTTTAGATATCAATCAAAATGGTATTCTACTACTAGATGTTCAGACTGGTACAAGATCAAATGTTACGTTGTATATTGTCCCAGCTAATACGGCTTTTTCATCAGATTATTTGAATGGTCAATCTGATCCAACAGATGTTTCAAAGGATCGTGTGATTTCGTCAGCTGATATCAATTCAGGCGATTTAGCTAACAAGGCATACTACCACGTTTCGCAATAAATCTGTTAATTTTTGAGTGAAGCTAACCTAAAAAACAACCCTTGGAGTTGTTTTTTTTAACCGATTATGTGATATAATAGTTAACGAGAAAAATAGAGGTGAAAGATGTCTTACGAAAACTTATTAAATCGTTTTTTGACCTACGTTAAGATTAATACACGTAGTAATCCAGATAGTACAACAACGCCATCGACTCAAACTCAAGTCGATTTTGCTTTGAATGTTTTGAAACCTGAGATGGAGTCTGTTGGTTTGCAAGACGTGCATTATCTAACAAATGGTTACCTTGTTGGTACATTACCAGCTAACGATTCAACTAAAACACGTAAAATCGGTTTTATTGCTCACATGGATACAGCCGATTTTAATGCTGAAGGAATCAGCCCACAAATTATCGAAAATTATGCTGGTGGATCTATTGAACTTGGTCAATCTGGCTATGCGCTTTCACCAGAAGAGTTTCCAAATTTGAACAATTACCTTGGACAAACTTTGGTAACAACTGATGGAACAACTCTTCTTGGTTCAGATGATAAATCTGGAATTGCTGAAATCATGACAGCGATTGAATACTTGGTTGCTCATCCTGAAATTAAACACGGTGAAATCCGTGTCGGTTTTGGACCAGACGAAGAAATTGGTGTTGGAGCTAATAAATTTGATGTTGATGATTTCAATGTTGATTTTGCTTACACTGTTGATGGTGGTCCCCTTGGTGAACTTCAATACGAAACATTTAGTGCGGCAAGTTTAGAGATTGATTTCATGGGGCGTAATGTTCACCCTGGTACTGCTAAAAACCAAATGATTAATGCTTTGCAATTAGCTATTGATTTCCACAATCAATTACCAGAAGCAGATCGTCCAGAAAAAACAGAAGGATATGAAGGGTTCTTCCACTTGCATGGTATGGAAGGTGCTGTTGAAAACGCACATAGTTCATATATTATCCGTGATTTTGAAGACGAATCATTTGAAAATCGTAAAAAATTAGTTCAAGAAATCGCTGATAAGATGAACACTGAACTTGGTAAAGACTGTGTTCTTATCACAGTGAACGACCAATATTACAACATGAAGAAAGTCATTGAAAAAGATATGACTCCAGTTGAATTGGCCAAAGAAGTCATGGAAGATTTAGACATTAAACCAGTTATTGAACCAATTCGCGGTGGAACAGATGGTTCTAAAATTTCATTTATGGGTATTCCAACCCCAAACTTGTTCGCTGGTGGGGAAAACATGCACGGTCGCTTTGAATTTGTCAGTCTTCAAACAATGGAAAAAGCAGTGGATGTCATTATTGGAATCGTTCAAAAATAATTAAGCTTTATCTAAGCCTTATTCGTTAGAATTAGCTAAATGGAGGACCGCAATGATTAAAATCTTTGGAAAGATTCGATACCATTGGCAACCAGAATTATCTTGGTCAATTATTTATTGGTCAATTGCAATGGTTCCAATGTTTATCGGTTTGTCATTATTATTCGAGCGGACAAAAATACCGAGTCAATTCTTTGTTTTATTTGCTGCCTTTATTATTTTAGTTGGGTTAGGGTTCCATCGTTATTTCGTTATTGAAGAAGATGGTAAACTGCGTATTGTATCACTTAACCCATTTAAAAAATCAAGGGTTGCGATTGCACAGATTGAAAAAATTGAAGTCAATAGATCTGGTTTAGTGTTAAAAATTAAAAATCAAGCAGATAGGATTTTTTACATGCGCAAATGGCCTAAGAAGTATTTCTTAGATGCTCTAGCTGTTCATCCTGATTTTCGAGGTACAGTTGAATTGACGGATAATTTTATCAAACTTGATTATTTTGAAGCTTATAAGTCTAACAAAAAAGCTCCTACTAAATTGTAAGAGCTTTGGTTGGACAAGATTTGACAGCAAGAAGGGTGTCTTTGTCTGAATCAGGAACTGTTTGTTCTAATAAATCAGAATCAGCAAATTTTACAATGCCATCATCATGGTAATCGAATCGATTAGAGTATGTTTGGCAGAGGCCACAGGCAATACATTTTTCAGGAATTATTGATACTTTCATATTATCATTGTAATATGAATTAATATATTTAACAAGGGGACATTATGGCAAAACAACCATGGGAAGAAAAAGTAGTCGATGACAACGAAATCAGAATTAGCCGTAAAACAAAAGGTTCGGTTATCAGTACACCTTTGTTGACAGCTTTATTGAGTGTTTTCTTTGTTATTGTTGTTGCGATTTTGTTTATTGTTTTTTACACTTCAAATCGTGGTGGTGATAAAGCGTCAGAAACATCAAATTTTTATGGCGCTTCATCTAGTGTTGTTTCTTCATCTAGTGTTGTTTCTTCATCTAGTGTTGTTTCTTCATCTAGTGTTGTTTCTTCATCTGAAGCAACAAGTTCAGAAAGCTCACAAGAATCAACGGAAGCTTCGTCTACAGATGCTAGTTCAAGTGACACAACTGAATCATCAAGTGAAGGTAATGGAGATACCATTACAGTTATGTCTGGTGAGGGTGCGGCATCAATTGCTGCGCGTGCAGGTATTTCAGTTGACAGACTCTATGAACTTAATCCTGACCACATGACTTCAGGATACTGGTATGCAAATCCTGGAGATGAAGTCCACATTAATTAGGAAGAAAAAAGGAATCATGAAATCAATTAGAATTGCGATTGATGGTCCGGCTTCAAGTGGTAAGAGTACAGTAGCCAAGATTATTGCTAAAAATCTTGGCTATACTTATCTTGATACTGGAGCAATGTACCGTTCAGCAACTTATTTAGCGTTACAAAATAATTTAACAGAAGATAATGTAGAAGAAATTTTAAAAGCATTGGCCAATAACCCAGTATCATTTGGTCGAGCAGAAGATGGCAGTCAGACTGTTTTTGTTGGGGATAAAGATGTTACCCTTGCTATTCGTCAAAACGATGTGACAAATAACGTGTCATGGGTAGCAGCTATTCCAGAAGTTCGCGAAGAACTTGTTGAACAACAACGTCGTATTGCTAAAAATGGTGCCATCATTATGGATGGTCGTGATATTGGTACAGTTGTTTTACCCGATGCTGAACTTAAAATCTTTTTGATTGCTTCTGTTGAAGAACGTGCAGAACGCCGATTCAAAGAAAACAAAGAAAAAGGAATCAAAACTGATTTTAAAACACTTAAACGTGAAATCGCAGAACGTGATTATAAAGATAGTCACCGTAAGGTTTCACCATTAAAAGCAGCAAAAGATGCCATCACATTTGATACAACTGGTGTTGATATTGACGGCGCTGTGAAATTTATTCAAGAAAAAGCGAAAAAAATCATTGACATGGACTAGTCTCTATGATAGAATATAATCAATGAGAAAAAGCAGAAGTGAGAACTTCTCGCCTTGCAACTACGGTTGTCTGGCCCAACATGTCAAAGATTCCGAATGGAATATTATGTGTGTGCGGGCTTGATTTATCAAGTCCGTTTCGTTTTTCTCTAAAAAAATAAAGAGGTGAAGATCATAGCTAAGAAAGATCTATTCATTAACGATGAAATCCGCGTTCGCGAAGTTCGTCTCGTTGGTCTTGATGGTGAACAACTAGGAATTAAACCATTGTCAGAAGCACAAGCTATTGCTGATGATGCAAATGTTGACTTGGTTCTAATTCAACCACAAGCTACGCCACCTGTTGCTAAAATTATGGACTACGGAAAGTTCAAATTTGAGTATCAAAAGAAACGTAAGGAACAACGTAAAAAACAAAGCGTTGTGACTGTTAAAGAAGTTCGTCTTAGCCCAGTTATCGATAAAGGTGACTTCGAGACTAAACTTCGTAACGGCCGTAAATTCCTTGAAAAAGGAAACAAAGTGAAAGTCTCAATTCGCTTTAGAGGTCGTATGATTACTCACAAAGAAATTGGAGCAAAGGTACTGGCGGAATTTGCAGAAAGAACGCAAGATATTGCTATTATTGAGCAAAGAGCTAAAATGGATGGACGTCAAATGTTCATGCAACTTGCTCCAATTCCAGACAAGAAATAATTGTCAATTTTAAACTATTTTAAGAGGAGAATTTTAAAATGCCAAACAAAAAACTCACCGCGCATCAGCTAAACGTTTCAAACGTACAGGTTCTGGTGGATTGAAACGCTTCCGCGCATTTACTTCACACCGTTTCCACGGTAAAACTAAAAAACAACGTCGTCATCTTCGTAAAGCAGCTATGGTGCACTCAGGAGATTTCAAACGTATTAAAGCAATGCTTTCAGGTCTTAAATAAGACTAAAGTAATTACTCGATATTATTAAGAATTATTTGGAGGAGAATATAAATGGCTCGTGTTAAAGGTGGCGTTGTATCACGCAAACGTCGTAAACGTGTATTGAAACTTGCTAAAGGTTACTATGGTGCAAAACATATCTTGTTCCGTACTGCAAAAGAACAAGTAATGAACTCTTACTACTATGCATACCGTGACCGTCGTCAGAAAAAACGTGATTTCCGTAAACTTTGGATCACTCGTATCAATGCGGCAGCTCGTATGAACGGTTTGTCATACTCACAATTGATGCACGGTTTGAAATTGGCTGAAATCGAAGTTAACCGTAAAATGCTTGCTGATTTAGCAGTTAACGATGCAGCAGCTTTCACAGCTCTTGCAGATGCAGCTAAAGCTAAACTTGGTAAATAAGAATTAATAAAGGCTAACCTTTGGTTAGTCTTTTTTTGTCTTTATGGTTCTATATCAATAATTTATAGATTTAGTATAAAATTTGATTAGACCGATAGGAGAAGCAAAATGGCTGCCCTAAGAGTTAGTTGTACAATGAAAGTATTGTTCTTTATTCACCGTGCTTTCGAGGAATTTTTACCAAACTTAGAAATGAAGGTATCAAAAAAGTCTTGCTAAACCTAGCAAGACTTTTTAATTATGAGTACTTATTCAGAGCTTGAGCTATTTGAACTTTCGTGAAGTTGCATGTAGCTTGGTGCTTTGAAGAGATCGACTGTTGATTTGTCACCATTTTCGCTATATAGACTAGTTGACTCGTCACCGCGTTTTTTCTCGATTGATTTAAGTGTTTTAAGAGAATGTGTATAAGAAATTGAAGAACTATCGACTTCTTTTAGACCATTCTTATCAAATCGAAGTAGGTCACCAGTTTGAACTTCGTCGCTGACAGAAAGTTGTTTAGCAACAGCATCGCGAATAGCTTTAGTTGCTGCTTGAGTGTTTTCGTCAGGGTTTGTAATTTCTTGACCAGAGTCAGTGTAGTAGAGATGGCCGCTATAACTTGTATAAGTTGGTGTCACATAATCGCCTGATGTTCTAAAGGCTACGATTTGTTTATTATCGCTAGAAAGCAAGTCTTGTCCGAGTTGAACGTAGTTGCTTGTATCGATACCTAGCAAGTGTAGAAGCGTTGGTAAGTTGTCAACTTCACCACCAAAAGTGTTGCTGATGTGTCCTTCAGTAAATCCTGGAATATGAATCATGTAAGGAACACGTTGTAACATGGCGTTATCATAACCAGTCCATGTTTCAGAATCTTTTCCAAGAAGTGGCGCCAAATCAGTGTTTCTTGAGTTTGAGATACCGTAGTGGTCACCGTAGAGGACGATAATCGAATTATCATATAAACCAGATTCTTTCAAATAATCAAAGAAAGCTTTGACGGCAGAATCTAAGTAGTTAGCAGTTGCGAAGTAACCGTTGATTGTTTCATCATCGGTTTTAGCTAATGGGAAACCTTCTTCATCAGAATTACCAGCTAAACTTGTGTATGGGTAGTGGTTACTTACAGTAATAAACTTAGTATAGAAAGGTTGTTGCATGTGCTCAAGGTATTTAATTGAATCAGCAAACATGTATTTATCATTCAATCCATATTGGAATGAGTTTTCACTGTTTTGTTTTGTGAAATATGATGAATCAAAGAAGTAGTTGTAACCCCATTGTTTATAGGCATTATTACGGTTCCAGAAGGTACCAACGTTACCGTGGAAAACAGCACTTGTGTAATCATCAGTTTGTCCAAGGATTGCTGGGGCAGCGTAAGCAGTATTTGTTCCACCATAGTTAACAAGGTATGAACCACTGCTGAGACCGAATAATGACGTTTCCATCAAGGTTTCAGCATCAGATGTTTTACCGGCTTTAACTTGGTGGAAGAAGTTTGAGAAAGCAAGGGTTGAATTTGAGTGATATAGCGAGTTCAAGAACGGAGTGACTTCATATGATTTTCCGTCAACTTGCAAATGGTAATCAATCAAAAATTGTTGGAAACTTTCTAAGTGGATAACAATGACGTTTCGTCCTTTAGCAATACCAAAATATTTTGAATTTGGTGCTGCATAATGCTCTGACACATATTCTTTAGCTTCTTTTAAATCAGAAGCAGTAGCTTCGCTACGAACTTTTTCTGTTTGATAAGTTTGGTTAGCGCTATAGGCTGTAAATGATGGCAAGCCAAGCGCTCTAACCACATAAACATTTGAAAAACCACGAGTTAACAATTCAGGTCGATCAATTTCAGCCATGAAAAGGTTAATTGAAAAGAATAGAGTTGATAAGGCCGTAATAGCAAAGCTTGCACGCTTGTTAAATGGACGATTATCAACTTTGATTTTCTTAGTAGCAAATAGAGCAAGAAGAACGACGTAATCAATAATGTAAATAATATCCCAAACACGTATCAGGTTAACAGCTGAATCACCAAGACCAGCAGAAACTTTACTACTTGCTAGCATAGCACTTACAGTAATGAAATCCGAAAATTCACGGAAATAAATCGCGTTAGAAATAAGTAGAAGATTTAATATTGTGTAGATAATCCAACTAACGATATAAAAAACACGCGTTCTCTTAATATAAAGACTTAACCCGAGTAGAAGCAATCCTAGCGGAATAGGATTGATAAGTGAGAGTAAAAGTTGATACGGATTCTCTAGTCCGAGACTAAAGTCAACGTGATAAGCCCACATAGTTTTTAGCCAATACAAGACTAAAAGTGTCAAAATAAATCCCAAACGTGTGTTCACCACGTGAGAGATAATTTGTTTCATTTTTTTTCACTGTAGGAACTTCCTTTATTCTTTTTTTCCTAAAGATAAAATCTCAGTTTCAATTATATCACAAAGATAAATTTTTTAGTATAAGGAACTGTAGCGGATTTTAAGGCAAAATTTCGGTTAAGCGACCACTATTTTTAGTGTATTAGACGTAAAAATGACTCTGTTATCTAGTTTACTCCTCTAATCCTTCATAAAGTCCCCCTCAAAAGTTGATTCTTATGCCTGTGAAATATAAAATTTAGTGGGAAAAATTCTGAATTTTTGATATAATAAACTTCATGAACAAACTATACGTGGATTCTTTCGTTGAAAAGAATATTAAACGTGGTATTCAACTTTTGGATGGAAAAGATTTTCATCAACTTGATTTAGATAATCAGCTGGTTGCTCTTTACAATCACTCACGTCAGTTTTTAGGAACGGCTTATCTGTCTCGTCAAAATAAAGGAATCGGTTGGTTCTTAGGAAATGGTAAGATTGATTTGACAGAGTCTTATTTTGAAAGCTTGTTTAGCAAGGCTAAGCAGAAGCGTCAACACTTTGAAAACTCTGATTTGACAACAGCCTATCGATTGTTTAATCAAGATGGCGATAATTTCGGTGGTGTGACGATAGATCGTTATGCTGATTTTGTTGTATTTTCTTGGTACAACACTTTTGTTTATCAGTATCGTGATATCATCGTTAAAGCCTTTCAAAAAGTTTATCCTGCGGTTAAAGGCGGATATGAAAAAATTCGCTTTAAAGGACTTGATTATGAGTCAGCTCACATTTATGGTCAAGAAGCACCTGAAACCTTTACCATTTTGGAAAATGGTGTCAAATACAGTGTTTTCATGAATGATGGTCTGATGACAGGCATCTTTTTAGATCAACATGAAGTCCGTGATGCTTTAATTAATGAACTAGGTCTTGGAAAACGTGTGCTAAACATGTTTTCTTACACAGCAGCTTTTTCAGTTGCAGCAGCCATGGGTGGTGCGATTGAAACAACTTCTGTAGACTTAGCTAAACGTTCTCGTGAACTGTCTCAAGCGCATTTTGATGCCAATGGCCTTGATATGACAAATCATCATTTTGTGGTCATGGATGTTTTTGAATATTTCAAATACGCTAAACGTAAAAACTTGACTTTTGATTTGATTGTTATCGATCCACCAAGTTTTGCTCGTAATAAAAAACAAATATTTTCAGTTGCTAAAGACTATCACCGTCTCATTAGCCAAGCACTAGAAGTCTTGTCAGATGACGGAACAATCATTGCTTCTACCAATGCAGCTAATTTGACTGTGGCACAATTTAAGAAACAATTGGAAAAAGGGTTTGCTTCTGTTAAGCATGAATATATTCGCTTGCAACAATTGCCAAGTGATTTCACTGTTAATAAAGCAGACATGAGCAGTAATTATTTGAAAGTATTTACAATAAAGGTTGAGAAATGAAAATAGTAGTACCTATTATGCCGAAAGATTTAGAAGAGGCGCAGTCGATTGATATTTCGAGATTTGAAGATGTGGATATCATTGAATGGCGAGCTGATTACCTAGCCAAAGAAGATATCATGACAGTTGCGCCAGCTATCTTTGAAAAATTTTCCGGCAGAGAAATTATTTTTACCATTCGCACAGATAAAGAAGGTGGTAATCTTAACTTATCTGATGACGAATACGTTGAACTTTTGAAAAATATTAATGCTATTTACTACCCAGATTATATCGATTTTGAATATTTTTCACATAAAGAAGCCTTTCAACAAATGTTAGAGTTTCCAAATCTAGTTTTGTCTTATCATAATTTTGAAGAGACTCCTGAAAACTTGATGGAATCATTTTCTGAATTAACAGCCCTAGCTCCTCGTGTAGTTAAGGTTGCTGTTATGCCCCAAAGTGAACAAGATGTTATTGACTTGATGAACTACACTCGTGGATTTAAAACACTAAATCCTGAACAAGAGTATGCGACTATGTCAATGGGCAAACTAGGACGTGTTTCACGTTTTGCTGTTGATGTATTCGGCTCATCATGGTCATTTGCAAGCCTAGACCAAGCAAGTGCACCTGGACAGGTTGCTCTTGCTGATATGAAACGTATTAGGGAGGTACTTGATGCAGATTGATGGATACACTCGCTTAGCGGCTGTCGTGGCAACACCGATTAAACACTCTATTTCACCATTTATTCACAATTACGCTTTTGATAAAACAGGTGTAAATGGTGTTTATGTTGCCTGGGATATTCCTGAGGAAGACCTAGCGGTTACTTTGGAAAATGTTAAACGTTATGACATGTTTGGCGTGAATATTTCAATGCCATACAAACAAAAAGTCATGCCTTATATGGATGAGTTGACAGACTCTGCTGCCTTGATTGGTGCGGTTAATACAGTTATTAATCGTGACGGCAAATTAGTTGGTCACAATACTGATGGTATTGGTTTCTTTAGAAGTCTTTCAACTTTTGCTGATTTTGATGTTAAAGGCAAGACAATGACTATTCTTGGTGGTGGTGGAGCTGCGACAGCTCTTATTGCCCAAGCAGCTCTTAATGGAGCAGGTCATATTAACATTTTTAATCAGACACAGTTCTTGGAAGCGACAGGCCAAAAAGCACAAGAACTTTCTGATAAAACTGGTGTATCTATTACTGTTTATCCGGTCGAAGATTTGAAGACAATTCAAGAAAAAGTGTTAGAATCACAACTTTTTGTCAATGCGACAAGTGTTGGAATGGATGGTAAATCAATGATTATCACGGAAGACTTCGAATTTCCTGAAGGTCTTTTGGTGGCTGACACGATTTATCAACCATTTGAAACACCATTCTTGAAATTAGCTCGAAGCAAAGGTCTCAAAGCGCTTAATGGCTTGGGTATGTTGTTATACCAAGCAGCAGAAGCTTTTGAAATCTGGACTGGTGAGACTATGCCAACGGCTGAGATTTGGTCAGCTTTGGAAGAAAAGTACAATACAAAATAGGATAAAAAATAGGTGACGCTAATGAAATTGAATGTTAATCTCCCACAAACACCTTATGATATTGTGATTGAAAAAGGTGTCTTAGTTAAAGCCGGTGATTGGGTGAAATCACTTTGGCAACCTCAAAAAATCGCCCTTATTACAGATAACCAAGTTGGAAGTTTGTATGCCGAAAAAGTAAAGCTCAGTATCGAAAATGCTGGCTTTGAAGTGATTGTTTTTGATTTTCTAGAAGGTGAAGCTTCAAAAAATCTTCAAACAGTCAATAAAGTATATGAATTTTTGGTTAGAAATGGTATGACACGTAGCGATGGAATCGTTGCGCTTGGCGGAGGTGTTGTTGGAGATTTAGCTGGTTTCGTAGCGTCTACTTATATGCGCGGAATTCATTTCTTGCAAATTCCGACGAGTCTAACGGCTCAAGTGGATTCATCAATTGGTGGTAAAACAGGTGTTAATACACCATTTGCTAAAAATATGGTTGGAACATTTACGCAACCAGATGGTGTTTTAATCGATCCTGAAACCCTTCAAACGCTTGGAAAACGAGAACTCATTGAAGGTATGGGGGAAGTTATCAAGTATGGTTTGATTGAAGACGTTGAACTTTGGAACGAACTTTCTGCTATGGATGGTTCGCCTGAAAGTATTTTAAAACATGCAGAAAGCATTATTTATCGCTCATGTAATGTAAAACGTAAAGTTGTTGTAGAAGATGAACTTGATAATGGTGTTCGTCTTTACCTTAATTTTGGTCACACCATTGGCCATGCTGTTGAAGCAACTGCAGGCTATGGTAAAGTGATGCATGGTGAAGCTGTTGCCATTGGTATGGTACAAAATTCTCGTGTTGCCGAAGCAAAAGGCTTAATGCCTAAAGGTATCACTAAAGAGATTTTTGAAATGTGCCAAAAATTTGGTTTGCCAACAGACTACCAACCATGGGATGTTGAGGTGCTTTATGGAGCTTTAGTACATGACAAAAAAGCCCGTGGCAAAATGATTAAGACCGTCATTGTGCCAGAGCTTGGTAGTGCAGCGATCAATCAGATCCCCCTTGAAGAGATGAAAGAGTATTTGGAGAAATAATATGAGATATTTGACAGCTGGTGAATCTCACGGACCGCGTTTAACGGCTATTATTGAAGGAGTTCCTGCTGGGCTTCCTTTAACTGCCGAAGATATTAATGTTGATTTGAAGCGTCGTCAAGGTGGTTACGGCCGTGGCGGACGAATGAAAATTGAGTCAGATAAGGTTGAAATTACATCTGGCGTGCGTCATGGAAAAACAATAGGAGCACCGATTACACTTCATGTCATCAATAAAGACCATGAAAAATGGTTAGATATTATGGCTGTTGAAGATATTGATGACATTCTTAAAACAAAACGCAAAATCACTCATCCTCGTCCTGGGCATGCTGACCTTGTAGGTGGAATGAAGTATCGCTTTGAAGATTTGCGTAATTCTCTCGAACGTTCTTCTGCGCGTGAAACAACAATGCGTGTGGTAGTTGGTGCTGTGGCAAAACGTATTTTGGCTGAGTTGGACATTGAAATTGCTAACCACGTTGTGGTTTTTGGCGGTAAAGAAGTTGATGTTCCAGAAGGACTTACTGTTTCACAAATTAAAGAATTAGCTATACAATCTGAAGTGTCAATTGTTAACCAAGAACGTGAGCAAGAAATCAAGGATTATATTGACCAAATCAAAAAAGACGGAGATACCATCGGTGGTGTTGTCGAAATAGTTGTTGGTGGTGTTCCTGTCGGACTTGGTTCATATGTACAATGGGATAAGAAACTTGATGCTAAGATTGCTGGTGCCGTTGTTTCAATTAATGCCTTTAAAGGTGTGGAATTTGGACTTGGTTTCAAAGATGGTTATCTTAAAGGTAGTCAAGTAATGGATGAAATCCTCTGGAACGAAGAAGAAGGTTATACACGTCGTACTAATAATCTTGGTGGTTTTGAAGGTGGTATGACAAACGGACAACCTATTGTTGTGCGTGGTGTCATGAAACCTATCCCAACGCTTTATAAACCTTTGATGTCAGTTGATATTGAAACTCACGAGCCTTATAAAGCAACTGTCGAACGTTCAGATCCAACGGCTCTTCCAGCAGCAGGTGTTGTTATGGAAGCAGTTGTGGCAACGGTTGTGGCTGATGAGATTCTTGAAAAATTCTCTTCTGACAATCTTGAAGAATTAAAAGAAGCTGTCGCTCGTCATCGTGATTATGTCAAACATTTTTAATGCATAAACAGTTGACAGAAGCTGAGACAAAAGTGCTCAGCTTCTTTCTATAAGGTATTGTTATCCGGAAATGGAGAAACTATGGAAAATAAAGTGATTTATGTTGCAGGTTTAGGTTTGATTGGGGGATCTCTTGCCTTAGGAATTAAGCGTGACCACCCAGATTACAAAATTTTAGGCTACAATCGTTCTGATAAATCACGAAACGTTGCTCTTGAGCGTGGGATTGTTGATGAAGCGACAGCAGATTTTAAAGAATTTGCGCCTCTGTCAGATGTGATTATTTTGGCGGTTCCGATTAAACAGACTATTGAGTTCATTAAGACTCTTTCTGAAATGGATCTGAAAGAAAATATAATTATTACAGATGCTGGATCAACAAAACGTGAAATTGTTGAAGCAGGAGAAAAATATTTAGCTGGTAAGTCTGTTCGCTTTGTCGGCTCACATCCGATGGCAGGTTCTCACAAGTCGGGAGCAATTGCTGCAGATGTGAATTTATTTGAAAATGCTTATTATATTTTCACACCATCTTCTTTGACAACGGCAGGAACGATTGATGAACTCAAGAAAATTTTATCAGGACTTCATGCACGTTATATTGAAATCGATGCTGCAGAGCATGACCGTGTAACGAGTCAAATTTCACATTTTCCACATGTCCTTGCAGCAAGTTTGATGGAACAAGCAGGTGATTACGCCACAGAGCATGAAATGGCTAATCATTTTGCGGCAGGTGCTTTTCGCGATATGACACGTATTGCTGAGAGTGAACCAGGCATGTGGACCAGTATTCTCTTGACCAATAAAGAAGCTGTTGCTGATCGCATCGATGATTTCAAGGATAGACTTGATGAGGTTAAGAAGCTTATTTTGCAAGGTGATGGGGATGCAATTTGGAATTACTTCAATCATGCTAAAGAAACGCGTAAAGAAATGCAAATTTACAAACGCGGTGGCGTTGAAAGTGCCTTCGATCTTTTCATTGATGTTCCCGATGAAGAAGATGTCATCTTAAAGATCTTGGAATTGCTTCGCGGAACATCTTTGGTTAATATTCATGTTAATGAGGAAAACCGCGAAGATATTAATGGTATTTTACAAATTTCATTTAAAAATGTTAAAGATTTGGAACATGCTAGAACAGTTATTAGCGAAAAAACTGATTATAAAGTTCATATTTAAAGGAGAAATATTATGGCAAATATTTATGATTTAGCAAACGAACTAGAACGCGAAATCCGTGTTCTTCCTGAATACAAAAAAGCACAAGAATGTCGTGCTGCGATTAATGCTGACGAAGAAGCAAAAGCTTTGTTTAAAGAATTCACTGAATTCCAACAAGGCCTTTATGCCAAATTGCAATCAGGTCAAATGCCTACAGGTGATGAACAAACTAAAATGCAAGAATTGGGTGCTAAAATCGAAGCAAATCCTGTTCTTAAAGCTTATCTTGGTGCTCAACAATCATTGTCAGTTTATGTAGCAGATCTTGAAAAAATTATTTTTGGTCCTTTGCAAGATCTTTTGAAATAGTAACTGTAACCTAACATTTCTTGTTAGGTTTTTTTCGTATTTTTCTAGGTAAAGATCTATAATGATTGATAACTTTATAAGGAGGTTGTTTTATGTCACGTAAGGTTGGAATTATTGGAATGGGTCATGTTGGCTCAACTGTTGCTCATGGACTGATTGCTCAAGGGGCTTTTGATGATTATGTCTTAATTGATACCAATGAGAAAAAAGTCACCGCAGATGCGGTTGATTTCCGTGATGCTGCAGCGAATCTAAATCAACATGCCAATATTGTGATTAATGATTATGAAGCTTTAGCTGATGCAGATGTTGTTATTTCTGCATTGGGAAATATCAAACTTCAAGATAATCCAAATGCAGACCGTTTTGCGGAGTTACCTTTTACAGCACAAGAAGTGCCTTTGGTTGCTAAAAAGCTAAAAGAGATTGGGTTTAAAGGGATTATTGTAGCTATTTCAAATCCAGTTGATGTCATTACTAGTCTCTATCAACATTACTCAGGTCTTCCAAAGGAACGCGTTATTGGTACAGGTACTTTGCTAGATACTGCTCGTATGAAACGTGCTGTTGCTGAACGCCTTGGTGTCGATGCGCGTAGTGTCTATGGTTACAATCTTGGTGAACATGGAAATTCACAATTTACGGCTTGGAGTCAAGTTCGTGTCAAAGGACAACCAATTTCTAACTTTACAGACCAAGCGACGCTTGAGGAAATTGCACATGAAGCCATGATTGGTGGACATACGGTCTTTTATGGTAAAAAATACACAAGCTATGGGATTGCTAGTGCAGCTATTCGTTTGGCAATCGCAGTTGTTTCAGATAGTCATGAAGAATTACCGGTTTCTAATTACTACGAACCACTAGATACTTACCTCAGCTACCCAGCTATCGTTGGACGAGAAGGTATTATCGAGCAAGTTAAATTAACTTTGCCAGCTGATGAAGAAGCTAAACTTGAAAAGTCAGCTAACTTCATCAAACGTAAATTTGCTGAAAGTTTGAACTAAACAAAAAGAAATCCCATCTGAAAATCAGATGGGATTATTGATTGAGTAAAAATTACGAACTTCTGAGATGAAATAAAGTGAACCGGTGACAACAAAGAAATCTTCAGGATTATTTTCGGCGTCAGCAAGCCAGTCTTTGTAATCAGCAACTTTTTTGTATTTTCTAGGATAATCTGACAAAGCTTGTGCTTGATAGAAATTAAAACTTGTCACTGCTAAGTCAAATGCGGATAGTTCTTCGAGCATTTTTGTCAAAGGCTTACGCCTTAAGCCTGCAAAGAGGATGTGAATGTTGCGATTTGAAAAGTCTTTTTTTAGCACATCGACTAATTTTGCAACCGAATCTTCGTTATGTGCACCATCTAACATAAGGTTTGGTCGTATTAGCTCACACCGTCCAGCCCAAACAGTGTTTTCTAAGCTATTTTTGATAGTTGTTTTAGTAATATTTTTGAAATGCGATTTAAGAATGATAGCAGTCATAGCAGCTAATGAGGCATTAGTTCGTTGATGATGACCTAACATTGATAAAGTGATGTTTGAAATGGTCATATATTGATAATGAAAATCAAAATTTTTATCATTTTCTCTGATTGAGAATTCTTTATCTAGTTCATATGTTGGACAATCAAGCTCTTTAGCTTTTTGATGAAATACTTTTTGGACCTCTGGTGTCATTTCTCCAAAAATAAAAGGAATGTGAGGATTTAAAACACCAGCTTTATGACCAGCAATTTCAGTGAGAGTTTTGCCAAGCGTTTCTTGATGGTCGATACTGATTGATGGGCAAATAACTGCTTTTGCTGTAAAGACATTGGTTGAGTCAAAAGTACCTCCAATACCAGCTTCAATAACGGCAACGTCGACAGGATTGATAGTTGCAAAGTAACAGAACATAAGGGCTGTAACGAGTTCGAACTCAGTTACCTTACCAACTTTTTCTTGAAAAACATTACTATCTACGATAGGTTTAATTGCCTGTGCTGTTTTAACCAGATTGCTATCAGAAATTTCTTTGCCATCGATAGCGATACGCTCATTAAAGCGCGTAATAAAAGGAGATGTGAAGGTACCTGTTTTATAACTTGATGCCGTTAAGATATGTTGGAGAAAACTAGTTGTCGAACCTTTGCCATTCGTTCCCACAACATGAACAGCTGGAAATTTATCTTGTGGGTTATCAAGTAAGTTAAGGAGATAGCGCATGCGCTCTAAACTTGGTCGGCGACCATTAGCTTTGTGAGAGTGAATCCAATTTAGCGTTTCAATATAAGTCATGAGTTTATTTTACCTAGTAAAAAAGAGGTGGAATGATAAGGAATTTTATCGTCCCATTCCTCTTTGATTTTATTGATTTGTTTCAGTAGCACCTCCTGCAGTAGTATCAGATGTTTCAGTAGTACTTCCTGCAGTAGTATCAGATGTTGCTTGTGAACTTGTTTGAGTGTTGTCTTGTGTTGTATCAGCACTTGAACTATAAGTTGTAGAATCTGAGCTAGAGTCATAAGTTGCATTGTTGCTATTAGCGTCATCATTGTAAACACTATTGTTAGCAGCTGAACTTGAATATGTAGTTGATGCAGAAGTATCAGTTTTACTGTTGTTGCCTTTGTTACTTTCTTTAATCACAACAGTTGTTGTCGATTTATCAGTTGGCTTTTGACTTGATGAGCCTTTTAAGGCGTTATTGATAGTGATACTTGCTACGATAATACTGAGGATAGAACCGATAAGAGCAATTGTTTTTTGAAGGGCTGAAAAACCTTTTTTAATGTGCTTTGATGGGGCTTGTTCTTTATCTTTTTTTGATGATTTTTGACGTCTAGAATAATGTTGAGACATTTTTAACTCCTTTTTCGCGTATGATTCTATTATAGTTTTTTCATTTTAAATGTCCAGTAAGAGATGGGACTCTTTTAAGAAATATTTTAGGGCTTTTTCTTAAAAATAGGCTTAAAAAACTTGAGATTAAAGCTTTCACACTTATGAGAGACTGTGTTATAATGGTAGTATTGATTTTTTTGTGAAGGAAGAAAAAATGATTTACTTTGATAACTCTGCCACAACTATTCCCTATCCTGAAGTTTTACGTACTTATCAGGAAGTGGCAAGTAAAATTTATGGAAATCCATCAAGTTTGCATAATCTAGGAACAAAAGCTAGTCGTATCCTAGAGGCGAGTCGCAAGCAAATCGCTGGCTTGCTTGGCGTTAAGAGTGATGAAATTATTTTCACTTCTGGTGGTACTGAAGGAGATAACTGGGTTCTTAAAGGTGTCGCATTTGAAAAAGAACGCTACGGAAAACACATCATCGTATCAGATATCGAACACCCAGCCGTAAAAGAATCTGCAAAATGGCTTGGTGAACACGGTTTTGAAGTATCTTATGCGCCAGTTGATAAAAAAGGTTTTGTTTATGTTGATAAATTAGCAGAGCTTTTGCGCCCAGACACAACACTTGTGTCAATCATGGCTGTTAACAATGAAATCGGCTCTATTCAGCCAATTAAAGCTATCTCAAAATTACTAGCTGATAAACCAGGAATTTCATTCCACGTGGATGCTGTTCAAGCTATTGGTAAAATTCCAGCAGCTGATTATTTGACAGAGCGTGTTGATTTTGCAAGTTTTTCAGGTCACAAATTCCACAGTGTGCGTGGTGTCGGTTTTATCTATAAAAAAGAAGGTAAAAAATTAAATCCATTGCTAGCTGGTGGTGGGCAAGAAGGTGACCTTCGTTCAACTACTGAAAATGTTGCAGGTATTGCTGCGACAGCGAAAGCTCTTCGCTTGGTTACTGACAAAGAAGCTTACGCCCTTCCAAAAATCGCCACAATGAAAGAAATCATTTATGACGAATTAGCTAAGCACAAAGATATCCTTATTTTCTCTGGTAAAGATGATACTTTTGCTTCAAATATCTTAACGTTTGGTATCAAAGGTGTTCGTGGAGAAGTGGTAGTTCATGCCTTTGAAGAACATGAAATTTATATTTCAACAACATCAGCTTGTTCATCAAAAGCAGGAAAACCTGCCGGAACATTGATTGCCATGGGAGTTCCTACAAAACTAGCGCAGTCAGCTGTTCGCATTAGTCTCGATGATGACAATGACATGGGACAAATTGAACAATTCCTAACAATTTTCAAACAAGTCTACGAAAAAACACAAAAAGTAAGATAATTAATAAGAAAGGATAAAGAGATTTTCTCTTTAGAAAACTATGCAATACTCAGAAATTATGGTTCGCTACGGCGAATTATCAACTAAAGGAAAGAACCGCATGCGTTTCATCAATAAATTGAAACGTAATATGAAACACGTTCTTTCAATTTATCCAGATGTCCGTGTTGTGGTTGACCGCGACCGCGCACACATTTTCTTAAATGGTACAGATTACGTTCCCGTTGCGGAGTCATTAAAACAAATTTTTGGGATTCAAGCATTATCACCATCATACAAGGTTGAAAAAAATCTAGAGACCATTAAAAAAGCTGTTCAAGATGTGATGACTGACGTTTACCATGAAGGTTTGACATTTAAAATCACAAGTAAACGAAGTGATCACAATTTTGAAATGGATAGCCGTGAATTGAATCAATACCTTGGTTCAGCTGTCTTTGACGTTTTGCCTAACATTCAAGCGCAAATGAAAGGGCCAGATGTCAATCTTAAAGTTGAAATCCGTGAAGAAGCTGCTTACCTTTCATATGAAAATATCAAAGGTGCTGGTGGTCTTCCTGTTGGAACAGCTGGTCGCGGAATGCTAATGCTATCAGGTGGTATTGACTCACCTGTTGCAGGTTACCTTGCTCTTAAACGTGGGGTTGATATTGAAGCTGTTCACTTTGCTAGCCCACCATATACCAGCCCAGGTGCTCTTAAGAAAGCTCAAGACTTAACTCGTAAATTGACAAAATTTGGTGGAAACATTGACTTCATCGAAGTACCATTTACAGAAATCCAAGAAGAAATCAAGGAAAAAGCGCCAGAAGCTTACTTGATGACATTGACACGTCGTTTCATGATGCGTATTACTGACCGTATTCGTGAAGAACGTAATGGCTTGGTTATCATTAACGGTGAAAGTCTTGGACAAGTGGCAAGTCAAACACTTGAAAGTATGCGTGCCATTAATGCTGTAACAGCAACACCAATTATTCGTCCAGTTGTCACAATGGATAAATTGGAAATCATTGATATCGCTCAAAGAATTGATACTTTCGATATTTCAATTCAACCATTTGAAGATTGCTGTACTATCTTTGCGCCAGATCGTCCAAAAACAAATCCAAAAATCAAAAATGTTGAACAATACGAAAAACGCATGGATGTTGAAGGACTTGTTGAACGTGCTGTGGCAGGAATTAAAGTGACAACAATCACACCACAAGCAGAACATGATGAAGTCGATAACTTAATCGATGACTTACTATAATAGATAGAAACTGCCTTTAGGGCAGTTTTTTTCTTGCCAGTTAAATCCTGAAAGCCTAATCATAAAGTGTTATAATAGTTGCATGGAGGTGTGATTAAGGATGTTAGATAGGATAATTTATAAAAAGACAACGTTGGCTTGCTTGGCATTTATTTTGCTTAGCTTATTAGGTGCAGCATTTTATGGCTTACTATTTGGGAAGGCTAGTCCAAGTGACAAGACTCAGCAATCAAAAGCTCAGTCAAGTAAAGTCAAAACAGCGCGTGTCATGGCAAATGGAGATATTCTTATCCATAATGGTCTTTATGGCAGTGCTGAGCAGGCTGATGGAACTTATGATTTTAAACCTTTCTTTGAGTATGCCAAAGACTGGATTTCAAGTGCAGATTTGGCAATTGGTGACTACGAGGGAACAATCAGTCCAGATTATCCGTTAGCTGGCTATCCTTTGTTTAACGCACCAAGTGAAATTGCTGACGCCATGAAAGACACAGGTTATGATGTTGTCGATTTAGCTCACAACCATATCCTTGATTCTGGTCTTTCAGGAGCACTTAACACCGTTAAAACCTTTGATAAATTAGGAATGCCTAGCATTGGCGTTTACAAAAAAGATCGTGACAAAGAAGATATTTTAATTAAAAATGTTAATGGTATTAAAATTGCTATTTTAGGTTACTCTTATGCTTACAATGGTCTAGAAGCTAATTTATCAGATGAAGACTACGAAAAACACATGTCTGATTTAAATGAAGACAAAATGAAGGCTGAAATTCAGGAAGCTGAAAAGAAAGCTGATGTAACAATTGTCATGCCACAAATGGGAGTGGAGTACCAACGAGAACCAACTCAAGAGCAAGTAACCCTTTATCACAAGATGGTTGATTGGGGTGCAGATGTTATCTTTGGTGGACACCCACACGTTGTGGAGCCATCAGAAACGGTTGAAAAAGATGGTGAAAAGAAATTTATTATCTATTCAATGGGAAATTTTATCTCTAACCAACGTTTAGAAACGGTAGACGATATTTGGACAGAACGTGGACTTTTGATGGATGTAACATTTGAAAAGAAAAATCATAAAACAAAAATTAAAACTGTCGCAGCTCACCCAACAATGGTTTGGGTATGGAGCAAGGGCATGACAGGGTCAGAAGGCTTTGTTCTTTCAGACTATCGTACGCTTATTTTAGAAGACTTTATCAAAGGTGGTAAATATCGTGACAAACTCGATGCTAGTATGCAAGAGAAAGTCGATACCGCCTATCAAGAAATGAATGAATTGGTGAATTTACAATGGAATTAAAACGTCAAGAGGTTAAACTTTTTTCAAAAAGTTCCCATGATGTCAAAAACTTATACCTATCAGCTTTTCCAGCTGTTGAACGTGCACCGTATTTGCCGTTGCTATTGACGAGTTATCGTGACTTGGCAGATTTTTATGCTTATTATGATGGCGACGATTTTGTCGGTTTGGCTTACATTTTACAAAATGAAGCTGTGGTTTATTTATTTTTCTTAGCTGTTAACCCTAACATTCGTTCTCGTGGTTATGGCTCAGCTATTTTGCAAGATGTTAAAGATTTAGCTGGGAATCGTCCAGTTGTTTTGGCAATTGAGCCCATGAATGAAAAAGCTGATAATTTTGATCAACGCTTGAAGCGCGTGCGTTTTTATGAGAAAAATGGTTTTCACATTACAGCCTATTATTACCACGAAGGTAGTGAGACTTATCAAATGATGGCAAATACAAAGCAGATTGCTATTGATACTATCGAAAAATTGACTAAAAAAGCTGTTTTGGGATTAGTGAAAGTATCCTTTGACAAAAATAAAAAAATGAAAACGCACTATCATTAAAAAAAGACCAGTATATTTCTTGCTTTAATTAGCCTAACATGATAAAATATGAACGTTGACTAAATGCACATCCTGTGCAACCGCACGAAAATCGTTTGTAAGAAACTCTCGAGGTTCACGATTTAGGCGAGTCTTCACAAGCAGAAAAATCTGCAACAAAATTTTATAGGAGGTGCACGATGAGCACATATGCAATCATCAAAACTGGTGGAAAACAAGTTAAAGTTGAAGTAGGTCAGGCTATCTATGTTGAAAAACTTGATGTTGAAGCTGGTTCAGAAGTAACATTTAACGAAGTTGTTCTTGTTGGTGGTGAAACAACTGTTGTTGGTACACCAGTTGTTGAAGGAGCTTCTGTTGTTGGTACTGTTGAAAAACAAGGAAAACAAAAGAAAGTTGTTACTTTCAAATACAAACCTAAAAAAGGTTCACACCGTAAACAAGGTCACCGTCAACCTTACACTAAAGTTGTTATTAACGCTATCAACGCTTAATTTAGCATTCTCATGATTCAAGCAACTTTTATTCGTCACAAAGGCAACTTAGAAAGTGTTGAACTGACTGGTCATGCTGGCAGTGGTGAATATGGCTTTGATATCGTATGTGCAGCTGTTTCAACTTTATCGATTAACTTTGTTAATTCGTTAGAAGTTTTGGCAGAATGCAATGCTGATTTTGCTGTCAATGAGATTGATGGTGGTTATATGAAGATTGATATCTCTCATATGACTAAAAAGACAGATGAGAAAGTTCAACTTTTATTTGAAAGCTTTCTTTTAGGAATGACAAATTTGGCTGAGAATTCGAAAGAATTTGTGTCGGTTAAGGTCATTGCAAACTAATTTGAAAAGAGGACACTACATATGTTAAAAATGAATCTTGCTAACTTGCAACTTTTCGCCCACAAAAAAGGTGGAGGTTCTACATCAAATGGTCGTGATTCTGAAGCAAAACGTCTTGGTGCTAAAGCAGCTGACGGTCAAACTGTTTCAGGTGGATCAATCCTTTACCGTCAACGCGGTACTCATATCTATCCAGGTGTGAACGTAGGTCGCGGTGGTGACGATACACTTTTCGCTAAAGTTGAAGGTGTTGTTCGTTTCGAACGTAAAGGTCGCGATAAACGTCAAGTATCAGTTTATCCAATCGCAAAATAATTTAACAGAAAAGTCTGCTTCGTGCAGGCTTTTTTTGTTCCTTTTTGAAATACAAAATGGTTAGTCGGTCACTTTTGGCTTTATATAGCGCCATTAGTTATATTTTGTTATAATAAGGATAATTGATTTTTTAGAAAGAATGATTGACAGTGAACATACAACAACTACGATATGTTGTAGCTATTGCAAACAGTGGGACCTTTCGTGAAGCGGCTTCTAAGCTTTTTGTCAGTCAGCCAAGTTTGTCAGTAGCTATTAAGGACCTTGAAGGTGAATTAGGGTTTCAAATTTTTACACGTACAACGACAGGTGCTGTTTTAACGAGTCATGGAATGACCTTTTATGAAAAAGCATTGGAAGTTGTTAAGAGTTTTGACTCGTTTGAAAAGCAATTTTCCCAATCGGCCGCAGACTCAGATGAGTTTTCTATTGCTAGTCAACACTATGATTTTTTACCGCCTTTGATAACAACCTTTTCTAAGGCGCATCCTGAGCATAAGGATTTTCGAATTTTTGAGTCAACAACTATTCAAATTTTTGATGAGGTGGCTCAAGGTGATAGTGAGATTGGGATTATTTATTTAAATAATCAAAATCGCAAAGGGCTTTTGCAACGTATGGAAAAATTAGGCTTGGAATTTGTCGAGTTAATCCCTTTTAAGACTCATATTTATCTGGCTAAGACTCACCCTTTGGCACAAAAGAAAAGTCTTGTGATGGATGACTTGAAAGATTCGCCAACAGTTCGATTTACTCAGGAAAAGGATGAGTACCTTTATTATTCTGAGAATTTTGTTGATACCAGTGATAGCCCGTATGTTTTTAATGTGACCGACCGCGCTACCTTAAATGGCATTTTAGAGCGTACAGATGCTTACGCGACTGGCTCTGGTTTCTTAGATAGCCGTAGTTTTAATGGTATTACTGTTATTCCACTTGAAGATAAGTTAGATAATAAAATGGTTTATATCAAACGTCGTGATAAAAATTTATCGGCTTGTGCTTTGAAATTCATCGCTGTCATGAAAGATTATTTTGAAAAATTCAGTCCAAAGGTGACCAAATGAAAAACTATAGAAAACTTTATGGTCCATTAGCTGCTGTGATTTTGATTTTGTTGGATCAATTAAGCAAGCAATGGATTGTCAATCATATTCCTTTAAATGCTATTCGCAAATGTGTGCCAGGTATTTTTAGCTTAACTTATTTACGTAATTATGGCGCAGCTTTCTCTATTTTGCAGAATCAGCAGTGGTTCTTTACGGTGATTACACTTGCTGTTGTCGGAGCAGCTTGCTATTATTTTATTAAAAATATCAATGGCAATTTTTGGTTCTTGTTTGGACTATTGTTGATTATTTCAGGAGGTATCGGTAATTTTATCGACCGTTTGCGACTTGGTTACGTTGTTGATATGGTTCATTTGGATTTTATGAATTTTGCTATTTTTAATGTGGCGGATTCGTATTTAACAGTTGGGGTAGTGATTTTATTTATCGCCCTATGGAAAGAGGAGGAAAATGGAATTAATCATTAAAGAAGCTGGCGCTCGTTTAGATAAGGCGTTAGCAGACTTAACAGATTTATCACGTAGCCAAGCTAATGATGAAATTAAAAAAGGCACTGTTTTGGTAAATGGCAAAGCTGTTAAAGCAAAATATGCTGTCAAAGTTGGTGACGTTGTAACTTATGAAGTGCCTGAAGAAGAGGTATTAGAATACACAGCAGAAAATATTCCACTTGATATCGTCTATGAAGATGAAGACGTTGCAGTGGTTTACAAACCGCAAGGTATGGTTGTTCATCCATCTGTCGGTCACACGTCAGGTACTTTGGTTAATGCTTTGATGTATCATATTAAAGATTTGTCTTCTATCAACGGTGTGATTCGACCAGGGATTGTTCACCGAATCGATAAAGACACATCAGGGCTTTTGATGATTGCCAAAAATGATACTGCCCACAATGCACTTGCTGCTGAGTTGAAGGATAAAAAATCCCTTCGTAAGTATGTGGCCATTGTACATGGTAATATTCCGAATGACCGCGGTGTCATTGAAGCACCAATTGGACGTTCTGATAAGGATCGTAAAAAACAAGCTGTCACTGCTAAAGGAAAACCAGCTGTGACGCATTTCAAAGTTTTAGAACGTTTTGGAAACTATACTTTGGTTGAATTGACACTTGAAACAGGTCGAACTCACCAAATCCGTGTGCACATGGCTTATATTGGACACCCAGTTGCAGGAGACCCATTATACGGACCACGTAAGACATTGAAAGGTAATGGTCAATTCTTGCATGCTCAAACACTTGGCTTTACACATCCAAAAACAGGTGAAACAATGACTTTCACAGCTGAAGTGCCAGCAATTTTTAAAGAAACACTTGAAAAATTGCGAAGCGGAAAAGCTTAAAACATATGATAAAAATTGCAGTGATGAACCTTTTGGAAAGTCCTGCTTTTTTATTCGTTTTTGTGAAAAATCATGAGATATTTTTTTGCTGAAAATCGTAAATCCCTTGTCAAATGATGAACAATTTGGTATTATATAAGAGTAAATATTATCCTTTAATACTGTCCCGTGAGGCAGGCAAGGAGAGAACGGTAAAAGAAGCGTGCAGCTGGTATAGTTGTACCTATATTTTGTGGAATCTCCTTGGTAACGAGGAGATTTTTTGTATATTAAGAGAGGTTTGTTTATGAAAACAAAAGAAATTGTTGATGACGTAACAATGAAACGTGCAATTACACGTATCACTTATGAGATTATTGAGCGAAATAAAAATCTTGACAACATTGTCCTTGCAGGGATTAAGACACGTGGTGTCTTCATTGCTCGTCGTATTCAAGATCGCTTGAAACAATTGGAAGGTATTGATATTCCGCTTGGTGAACTTGATACAAAACCTTTCCGTGATGATATGAAAGTCGAAGAAGATACAACAGATATGCCAGTTGATATTACTGGTAAAGATGTTATCTTGGTTGACGATGTGCTTTATACAGGACGTACAATTCGTGCGGCTATTGATAACTTAGTAAGTCTTGGTCGTCCAGCTCGTGTTAGCCTTGCTGTTCTTGTTGACCGTGGACACCGTGAACTCCCAATTCGTGCTGATTATGTTGGTAAAAACATTCCAACAAGTGCTATCGAGGAAATCATTGTTGAAGTGATCGAAGTAGATGGCAAAGATCGCGTTAGCATTGTAGATCCAAGCTAAGCAGTATTAGAATTGAGGAGGATGATAAAAAGTGGAAAACGTAAGATATGATGTGCATGATATGCCAAAACCAGGAATGCTGTTTGGATTATCATTTCAACATTTGTTTGCAATGTTTGGCTCAACAGTTTTGGTACCAATCTTAGTTGGTATTGATCCAGCGATTGCTCTATTTTCAAGTGGTTTAGGTACTTTAGCACATTTGACAGTAACCAAATATAAAATCCCAGCTTACATGGGTTCAAGTTTTGCTTACATTGCAACTATGCAAATGTTAATGAAGACTGACGGGATTGCAGCGGTAGCGCAGGGGGCTATCGCAGGTGGTTTGGTTTACTTAATCGTTGCCTTAATTGTAAAATTCGCTGGAAACGCATGGATTGATAAAGTCCTTCCACCAATCGTGGTTGGTCCAATCATCATCGTTATCGGTCTTAGTCTTGCAACAACAGCTGTTAACGATGTGATGCTGAAAGACGGCCAATATAATTTTACTTACCTTTTAGTTGGGATGGTAACTCTTCTTGCGGTTATTCTCTTTAACATGTACGGTAAAAAGATTGTCGGTGTTATTCCAATCTTGCTTGGATTGATTGTTGGTTACATTTTTGCATTGGTAGTTGGTGCGGTGACTGGTCAAAGTATTGTTGATTTGTCAGGTGTGGCAAAATCAGCTTGGTTCCAAGTTCCAAGTTTTGATATTCTCTTTGTTGATTATCATTTCAAACTTTACCCAAGTGCTATTTTGACAATGGCTCCAATTGCTTTTGTAACAATGACTGAACACTTTGGTCACGTAATGGTTCTTAACAGCTTAACAGGACGTGATTTCTTTAAAGATCCGGGTCTTGACCGTACGCTTACAGGTGATGGTTTAGCACAAATCATTGCAGGTTTCTTCGGTGCCCCACCGGTAACATCATATGGTGAAAATATTGGTGTTATGGCCCTTAACAAAATCTACTCAGTATATGTTATTGCTGGAGCAGCAGTAATTGCTATAGTGATGAGCTTTATCGGAAAAATCTCAGCTCTTCTTTCATCAATTCCAACACCAGTTATCGGTGGTATTTCAATTGCCCTCTTTGGCGTTATCGCATCAAGTGGTCTTAAAATTTTAGTTGAAAATAAAATTGATTTCGATAATAAGAAAAATCTTTTGATTGCAAGTGTTATCTTAGTGTCTGGTATCGGTGGTTTGACATTACAAGTTGCTGGTTTGCAAATTACAGGTGTTGCTTTCTCAACACTTCTAGGTATTATCTTGTATCAAATTCTTCCAGAAAAGGACTAAAAAAATGGCAATTACAGATGGCGTTGTTTCACTAAAGCATTTGGTAACAATGGAAACTTTATCAAATGAAGAAGTGCTAAGCTTGATTAAACGCGGAATTGCGTTTAAGAACAATGAAGCTGACTTTAGTTTGGATAGACAATATTTTGCAGCTAATCTATTCTTTGAACCATCAACACGTACACACAAATCTTTCGAAGTCGCAGAAAGAAAACTTGGTTTAGATGTTATTGAATTTGATGCTAAAACAAGTTCAGTCAACAAAGGGGAAACTTTGTATGACACGATTTTGACAATGAGTTCTCTTGGAATTGATATTTGTGTGATTCGCCACTCAATGGAAGATTACTACAAAGAATTAATTGATAGCAGAACAATTCAAACAGCAATCGTTAATGGTGGAGATGGTTCTGGTCAACACCCAAGTCAGTGTTTGCTGGACTTGATGACGATTTATGAAGAGTTTGGTAGTTTTGAAAATCTAAAAGTGGCTATTGTTGGTGACATTACGCATTCACGTGTTGCAAAATCTAACATGCAAATCCTAAAACGTTTAGGAGCAGAGTTGTATTTTGCAGGTCCAGAGCAATGGTATTCAAGTGAATTTGATGTGTATGGAAAATACGTGGCTATCGATGAGATTGTTGATCAAGTTGATGTCATGATGATGTTGCGAGTCCAACACGAACGTCATGATAGTGAACGTGGTTTTTCAAAAGAAACTTATCACAAGACATACGGCCTTACATATGACCGATATGATAAAATGAAGCCTTCTGCCATCATCATGCACCCAGCACCAGTTAATCGCGGTGTTGAAATTGCTGATCGCTTGGTAGAAGCATCAAAATCAAGAATTGCTCGACAAATGCAAAATGGTGTGTTTGTCCGCATGGCAATTCTAGAAGCTGTACTTAACGGTAAAGCTTAACAATTATTTTGAAGTGTCTGCTAATAAACGTTAAAGTGCTCCCGTGAGAGCAAACGAGAGGAATAAAAATGGCAAAAAGACTTTTAATTTTAGAAGATGGAACAATTTTTGAAGGGAAGGCTTTTGGAGCTGACCTTGATGTAACTGGTGAGATTGTTTTTAACACTGGTATGACAGGTTACCAAGAATCAATTACAGACCAATCTTACAACGGTCAAATTTTGACTTTTACTTACCCACTTGTTGGTAACTATGGGATTAACCGTGATGACTATGAATCAATTACACCAACTTGTAAAGGTGTTGTCGTATCTGAAAACGCCCGTCGTGCCAATAACTGGCGTAATCAAATGACTTTGGATGAGTTCTTGAAGGCTAAAAATATTCCAGGAATCTCAGGAATTGATACTCGGGCCCTTACAAAAATCATTCGTAAGCATGGTACAATGAAAGCGACTCTTGCAAATGCTGGTGATACGATTGAGCATTTACAAGATCAATTGCGAGCTACAGTGCTGCCAACCAATAACATAGAACAAGTGTCAACTAAAACGGCTTACCCAGCACCAGGTGTTGGTAAAAATATCGTCTTGGTTGATTTTGGATTGAAACATTCTATCCTACGTGAATTTTCAAAACGTAAATGTAATGTAACAGTTGTTCCTTATAACATTTCAGCTGAAGAAATTCTTCACCTTAATCCAGATGGTATGATGCTATCAAATGGTCCTGGTAACCCAGAAGATATTCCTGAAGTTCTAGATATGATTCGTGGCGTACAAGGAAAAATTCCGATTTTTGGTATCTGTATGGGACACCAATTATTTAGCCTTGCTAATGGTGCTAAAACCTATAAAATGAAATTCGGTCACCGTGGATTTAATCATGCCGTTCGCGAAATTGCAACAGGTCGTATTGATTTTACAAGTCAAAACCACGGTTATGCAGTTGATCGCGACACTCTTCCAGATTGCCTTATGGTAACTCACGAAGAAATCAATGATAAATCTGTAGAAGGTGTTCGTCACCGTGATTTTCCAGCTTTCTCAGTTCAATTCCACCCAGACGCTGCGCCTGGGCCACATGATGCAAGTTATCTCTTTGATGATTTCATCGAATTGATTGATGCATTCCAAGCTGAAAAAGCAAATCGTTAAAAAGTCATTCGATATCAAAATCTTGTCGGTAAATTGCAAAATGACTGATAGCAAGGTCATTAACATATTTAAAGTCAATCAGAGAGTTGACAAATAGGAGAAAATAATGCCAAAACGTACAGATATTAAAAAAATTATGGTGATTGGTTCTGGTCCGATTATTATCGGTCAGGCTGCTGAATTTGACTACGCAGGAACACAAGCTTGTCTTGCTTTGAAAGAAGAAGGATACAGCGTTGTTCTTGTTAACTCAAATCCTGCAACAATCATGACAGATAAAGAAATCGCTGATAAAGTTTACATTGAGCCTTTGACAACAGAATTTGTAACTAGAATTCTTCGTAAAGAACGTCCAGATGCACTTCTTCCAACATTAGGTGGACAAACTGGCCTTAACATGGCAATGGAATTGTCAAAAGCAGGAATTCTTGACGAACTTGGAATTGAATTGCTAGGTACAAAATTATCAGCTATCGACCAAGCTGAAGACCGCGATCAATTTAAACAATTGATGGAAGATTTGAACCAACCTATTCCTGAATCTGAAATTGTAAATACTGTTGATGAAGCAGTTGCTTTTGCTGACTCAATTGGTTATCCAGTTATTGTTCGTCCAGCCTTTACTCTTGGTGGTACTGGTGGTGGTATGTGTGACAATGAAGATGAACTCCGTGAAATCGCTGAAAACGGTTTGAAATTGTCACCAGTTACACAATGTTTGATTGAACGTTCAATTGCAGGTTTTAAAGAAATTGAATACGAAGTGATGCGTGATGCTGCAGACAACGCTTTGGTTGTTTGTAACATGGAAAACTTTGACCCTGTTGGTATTCACACAGGTGACTCAATTGTTTTTGCGCCAACGCAAACTCTTTCAGATATTGAAAATCAAATGTTGCGTGATGCAAGTTTGAGTATTATCCGCGCTCTTAAAATTGAAGGTGGATGTAACGTTCAACTTGCCCTTGATCCAAATAGCTTTAAATACTATGTTATCGAAGTAAATCCACGTGTGTCACGTTCATCAGCTCTTGCTTCAAAAGCTACTGGTTACCCAATCGCAAAATTAGCTGCTAAGATTGCTGTTGGTTTAACGCTTGATGAAATGGTAAACCCAGTTACAGGTACGACATACGCTATGTTTGAACCAGCTCTTGACTATGTGGTTGCTAAGATTCCTCGTTTCCCATTTGATAAGTTTGAAAATGGTGAACGTCGTCTAGGAACACAAATGAAAGCAACAGGTGAAGTTATGGCTATTGGTCGTAATATTGAGGAATCACTTCTTAAAGCTTGTCGCTCGCTTGAAATTGGTGTTCATCATAATGAAATGCCAGAGCTCACAAATGTTACTGATGATGAATTAGTTAATAAGATTGTTCGTGCTCAAGACAATCGTCTCTTCTACCTTTCTGAAGCAATTCGCCGTGGCTACACTATTGAAGAATTATCAAAACTAACAAAAATTGATCTCTTCTTCCTTGATAAATTGCTCCACATCTTTGAACTTGAACAAGAATTGGCGAGTCATGTCGGAGATGTTGACGTTCTTAAAGAAGCAAAACGTAATGGATTTGCAGACCTTAAGATTGCAGAACTCTGGAACATGACAGCAGAAGAAGTTCATACCATTCGTACAGAAAATAAAATTATTCCAGTTTATAAAATGGTTGATACATGCGCTGCTGAGTTCGAATCAGCAACACCATACTTCTATTCAACATATGAATGGGAAAATGAATCAATCAAATCAGATAAAGAATCAATTATCGTACTTGGTTCTGGACCAATCCGAATTGGTCAAGGTGTCGAATTTGACTACGCAACAGTTCACTCTGTTAAAGCAATTCAAGCTGCAGGATATGAAGCTATTATCATGAACTCAAATCCAGAAACAGTATCAACTGACTTCTCAATCTCTGATAAGCTTTACTTTGAACCACTAACATTTGAAGATGTTATGAATGTTATCGAACTTGAACAACCAAAAGGTGTTATTGTTCAATTCGGTGGACAAACAGCTATCAACTTGGCTGAGCCACTTTCTAAAGCTGGTGTCAAAATTCTTGGTACTCAGGTTGCTGATCTTGACCGTGCTGAAGACCGTGACCTCTTTGAACAAGCTTTGAAAGAATTGGATATTCCTCAACCACCTGGACAAACAGCTACTAACGAAGAAGAAGCAGTTGAAGCTGCTCACAAGATTGGTTTCCCAGTTTTGGTTCGTCCATCTTACGTTCTCGGTGGACGTGCCATGGAAATTGTAGAAAACGAGGATGACCTTCGTTCTTACATGCGCACAGCCGTTAAAGCAAGTCCAGACCATCCGGTTCTTGTCGACTCATATATCGTTGGTCGTGAGTGTGAAGTGGATGCCATTTCAGACGGTAAAGATGTGCTTATTCCAGGTATTATGGAGCATATCGAACGTGCTGGTGTTCACTCAGGTGACTCAATGGCAGTTTACCCACCACAGACACTTTCTAAGAAAGTACAAGAAACAATTGCTGACTACACAAAACGTTTGGCAATTGGTTTGAATTGCTACGGTATGATGAATATTCAATTTGTCATCAAAGATGAAACAGTTTATGTTATCGAAGTTAACCCTCGTGCTAGTCGTACGGTTCCATTCTTATCAAAAGTGACTAACATTCCAATGGCACAAGTCGCAACTAAACTGATTCTTGGACAAAGCCTTGCTGATCTTGGTTACGAAGATGGACTTTACCCAGAATCTGATTACGTGCATGTCAAAGCGCCAGTCTTCTCATTCACAAAACTTGCTAAGGTTGACAGCCTTCTAGGTCCTGAAATGAAATCAACTGGTGAAGTTATGGGATCAGATCAAACACTTGAAAAAGCACTTTACAAAGCTTTTGAAGCTTCATATCTTCACTTGCCATCATTTGGTAATGTTGTCTTCACAGTATCTGATGATACAAAAGAAGAAGCTCTTGGCTTGGCAAAACGATTTGCTAATATTGGCTACAGTATTTTTGCAACACACGGAACAGCTAAGTTCTTTGCTGAACATGGTCTTGATTCAACAATCATTGATAAGATTGGTCAGGATGATGACAATGACATTCCTGCACTTGTTCGTACAGGTAAAGTACAAGCTATTGTAAATACTGTTGGTACAAAACGTACACTTGACGAAGATGGCGCGATTATTCGTAGCTCTGCTATTGAACACGGTGTTCCTCTCTTTACCGCGCTTGATACAGTAGATGCTATGATTCGTGTCCTTGAAAGCCGAGGATTTACAACACAAGCCATCTAATATAAATCAAAGGCTGAGACTAATGTCTCAGCTTTTTTTGTTTTCACTTACAAACTTGTAATAATTTTTGCTAACGAATTCAACTATAATGGTTATAAAGATGAACTTCGGTTTATTCTTGACAGTAAAATACCAAAAATGTATAATTGTTCTATCTTAGTGATACAATTATACAACAAAGAAAACGAGGAAGAAAATGTCTAGAAGAAGCAAGTCAAGTATGTCAAAAAAGACTAAGATTACAATTGGAGCAGCAGTAGCAATTTTTGTGGTTGCTGGTGGGGGTTTGATGATGTGGCAACAGTCCAAATCATCAGTAAAAAGTGAAGTATCTTACAACACTGTCAATGTAACAGAAGGTACAATTTCATCATCTACTTTACTAACTGGGAAAGTGAAAGCTTCTCAGGAGCAATATGTGTATTTTGATAGTAGCAAAGGTACTTCAGCTAGACCAACTGTAGCTGTCGGAGACCAAATCACAACAGGTCAACAACTTGTTCAATATGACTCAACTGCGGCACAAGCAGCTTACGATACAGCTGTTCGTGGACTTAATAAAGTTGGACGCCAAATTGACTATTTGAAAAAATACGGTAATCTGCCAACAACATCAACTAGTACTGATGAAGAAACTGGTGAGGAAACAACAGTTACTTCTCAGCCAACAGCTCAACAAACTGCTGAGTACAATCAGCAATTACAAGATTTGAATGATTCCTATGCGGATGCTCAAGCTGAGGTAAATAAAGCTCAACAAGCACTAAATGAAACAATTATTACAAGTGATGTTTCTGGTACAGTTGTTGAAGTTAATAATGATATTGACCCATCATCTAAAAATAGTCAAACGCTTGTTCACGTGGCAACAGAAGGTCAACTTCAGGTAAAAGGAACATTGACAGAATACGATTTGGCAAATATTAAGACTGGTCAAAACGTTAAGATTAAGTCAAAAGTTTATCCTGATCAAGAATGGACTGGTACAATTTCATACATTTCAAATTACCCAAATCAAACTGCTGATGCAGCAACTTCTGAATCAAGCAACTCATCAAATAGTTCAGCTTCATATGATTACAAAATTGATTTGACAGGTGACACTACTAACCTCCAACAAGGATTTACAGTTTCAGTAGAAGTTGTTAATGAAAACAAAAATAAACTTGTCCCAGTTGACGCTGTCTCTACTGAGGGAGATAAAAAGTTTGTATGGATTTATGACAAAGATTCTAAAAAAGTAAGCAAAGTAGAAGTAGCTCTTGGAAATGCTGATGCTTCACAACAAGAAATTTTAAGTGGAGTAGAAGTAGGTCAATCTGTTATTTCAAATCCTGATAAAGCTCTAAAAAATGGTAAAAAAGTTGAACATGTAACTAAAGAAGATGCCACTGCTAAAGAAGAATAAGAGGTGACAGTAGTGACAGATGAGAAAAAACCACTAATTCAATTAAATAATATTATAAAATCTTACCAGAATGGCGATCAAGAACTCAATGTTTTAAAAGGAATTGATTTGACAGTTTATGAAGGTGAATTTCTTGCCATTATGGGACCATCTGGTTCAGGTAAATCAACCTTGATGAACATTATCGGTCTCTTGGATAGACCAACATCTGGTGATTATAGCTTGAATGGCAAACAGGTCGAAGAACTCAAAGAAAAAGAACTAGCCAGAGTTAGAAACGAAGAAATTGGATTTGTCTTCCAACAATTCTTCCTTCTTTCTAAACTATCAGCTTTACAAAATGTTGAACTTCCACTCATTTACGCTGGTGTCGGTGCTTCAAAGCGTCGTCAATTAGCAAAACAATTTTTAGAAAAAGTTGAGTTGAGCGAACGAATGAAGCATTTGCCGTCTGAGTTGTCTGGTGGACAAAAGCAACGTGTCGCTATTGCGCGTGCTTTGGTCAATAATCCTTCAATTATTCTTGCTGATGAGCCAACAGGTGCCCTTGATACTAAGACAAGTATTCAAATCATGGACTTATTGACGGAGTTAAATCGTGAAGGAAAAACGATTGTTATGGTAACGCACGAGCCTGAGGTGGCTGATTTTGCAACACGAAAAATTATTATTCGTGATGGTGAGATTACAAGAGATACCACAGAAAGTGTTCGAATTGATTAAGGGAGGATTATGATGGAAAATTGGAAATTCGCCCTAAGTTCAATCATGGGGCACAAGATGCGTTCGTTTTTAACAACTTTAGGAATCATTATCGGTGTGGCTTCAGTGGTTGTCATTATGGCATTGGGTGAAGGAATGACAAATCAAGTCACTAATATGTTTGCTTCTGACAATCAAAATATTCAAATTTATTACACAACTAAGAAGTCAGATGATATTGATATTTTTGATGATGAAGACCCTACAGCGTCTGACAAAGGACCACAAATTAAGGAGGAGTGGTTGCAAAAAATCACAAGCGAGCTTCCGGGTGTTACGAATTACTATTTAACAAATGGGACAACATCAACAGTTGAGGGAAATCAGAAAAAATCTAAAAATGTTAATATAACAGGGGTAAACAAGACTTATTTTGCGGTTAAAAAATTCAAAGTACTAGCAGGACGAAGTTTTGAAAAGGGAGATTATGACCGTTTTTCTCGTATTGTTATGTTGGATACAAAATTAGCTGTTAAACTTTTCGGCAGCAATGATGCTGCGCTTAATCAGCAAGTTTCTATCGGTTCAAAAACCTATCTAGTTGTTGGCGTTTATAAAGATCCAGATGCTGGTTCGGCACAGTATGGCATGCAATCAGGCGGAAATGCTGTTATGACAAATACTCAGTTAGCTGCAGAGTTCAACATTGACGAGGTTCAGGGAGTATTTGTTCATGTCAGCGATGTTAAAGAATCGTCTAAAGTCGGAAAAGAAGCTGCTCGTTTGATGACACAGATTTCTGGTGTTAGAACTGGTCGATTTACAATTTATGACATGACGCAAGTACTTTCTCAGGTGAAATCAGCTTATGGCATGATGACAACGGTTATCGGTGCTATTGCAGGTATTTCATTGCTTGTTGGTGGTATTGGTGTCATGAATATCATGTTAGTATCTGTAACTGAGAGAACACGTGAGATTGGTTTACGTAAAGCTCTCGGTGCTACGCGCCAGAAAATTTTGACTCAATTTTTGATTGAATCAATGGTCTTAACAATTTTAGGTGGATTGATTGGGCTTGCCTTAGCGTCTGGAGTGACAGCCTTGCTTGGAAATGCTATTCCAAATGTTAAACCATCTATTTCTCTAAATATTGCACTAGGTAGCCTTATCTTTTCAGCCTTTATCGGTATTGTATTTGGGCTATTACCGGCTAACAAAGCAAGTAAACTAAATCCAATTGAAGCCCTTCGTTATGAATAATGAAAGGAGTTACATAATTTCTTGTTAAAAAAGAATAACCCTTGTATAATAAATTTAAGTAATAGACGTGATAAAGGGTGATATGATGTATGATACTTTGAAGAAGTTGGTTAAATTTTTGGGAATTTTTTCAATTGCTTTGACTGTTTTATTTTTAGTCTATCTATTTAAGAACATGGATATTTTAAATAATCCTGATGCTTTAACAAGAGCGCTTAAAGGCCATTTGATTCTAGGTAGCATTGGATTTCTACTATTACAAATTATTCAAGTTGTTATCCCGATTATTCCAGGTGGTGTGACAACGGTTGTTGGTTTTATGGCATTTGGACCAATTCTGGGATTTATTCTGAATTATGTTGGAATTGTGATTGGTAGCATCATTCTATTTTTGCTTACGAGGCGATATGGTAAACCGTTTATTTTATTATTTGTAGATGAGAAATCATTTAAGCATTATGAGCAAAAATTGGCATCATCAACATATGAAACTGTATTTGCTTTGAATATGGCCTCTCCTATATCACCAGCAGATATTTTGGTTATGGTAACCGGCTTATCAAGAATGTCCTTTAAACGATTCTTATACATTATCTTAATTTGCAAGCCGATTTCGATTGTTGCTTTTAGTTATTTTTGGATATATGGTGGACGATTCATCAAAAGTTTTTTGTGATTTTGGTATAATGTGGTTATGTCAATTGTAATTACAACTAGTTTGAGAGAAAATGCTAAATTGCTTGCTGAAGCAAAAACAATCGGTGAAAAGCTTAATCTTCCAGTGATTGAGCGAAATAAACAATCAGCAAAAAAGCTGTTGCAGGGTTGCGAGGGTGTCCTTTTGGTTTATGAAAATAAGCTGCGCTTATTAAATCAAGATGGTAGTGAGCTTTCTTTTCATCCAGATACGGCTATGCTACGAATAAAAAGTTCACACGATGCATTGATTGATTTACTTGGTATGGACTCTTTGAAGGTTCTTGACACGACAATGGGATTAGCAAGTGATAGTATTGTTATGTCCCATGCTGGACATGATGTGACTGCAATAGAAAGCAATTCTTTAATCCATTTTATTGTTTCAGAAGGTTTAAAAAACTATCAAAGTAACTCTGAGTCACTAAACCAAGCAATGCGTTCAATCAAGACTATTTGTGCTGAGATGTTCCAGCGCATGGGCAGCGTGTATAAGAATGGATGGGACAACCTCTATTCCCTGTCTCCCGACATGTCTACGGACGCTTCTACTGCAATCAATAAGCTGTTTGAGACCATTTTTGCTGATTACAATGCAGATACGTCAAATATTAGCGACAACCTGTCAAACTGGCTACCAAAAGTCGAGAACACCATGAATACCACTCCGGCTTCTGGTTTGTCTGGCGGTGGCGGCTATTATGGCAATTCGATGGATACCAATATTGGACCTTCTGCATCGTTTAGCTTTAGCAAGGTCAAGAAGACTATCCAAGGGCTCTTCGAGAAGTTCTCCAACAGCAAGCTTGGTACATGGCTGAATAAGCACTCTCTTGGTTCTACTGTGGATAAGCTGACAAAATACAATGAATCCAATGATCCGAACATGGTTCAAAAGGCATTGCACCTGCTCACTCATCCGACAGAACTGATTGCTTCGGCAGTTGAAAGTGCAGTCAAGACAGGCAAAAAAGTTACTTGGGCGATCACTCATCCGAAAGAGGCCGCTCAGGAGGTTGCTTCTGTCGCAAAGGATGCCTATAGCAAGGGCAAGGAGGTCGCGTCCAATGTAAAGGACGCAGTCACTCACCCGAAAGAGACTGCTGAAAAAGTTGTTGATAAAGTGAAAGAGACTTACAACAATATCAAAGAGGCCGTCTCTGAGAAGACTAATTCGGCAAAGAATTGGGTCAAAGACAAAGTCGATAAAATCACAGGCAAGAAAGCTACCGGTTCTCGCAGCATTAACAAGTCTGGTACTTATAATGTTGATGAGAAGGGCCAGGAACTTATCGTCCGCCAGCCTGAAGCTGGGCGCTATACCTATCTTGAGACTGGTGACGGCGTTGTTCCTGCGGACATTACATCTAAGCTCTTTGATCTGGGCGGCAATCCTGACGCATGGTTCCAGAAGCAGCTCGCAAAGAATGGTGGTCTTACCGCAAATGTTCAGAATCGCAGCCAGGCTCCGTCTATCAACATTGGCGACATTTATGTTCAGAAGCCGATTGGCGACGTTGATGGACTGGCTCGTGAAATCGTTCAGGATCTGCCCAATGCAATTTATCAGGAGTATAGTAAACGATAAGGAGGTGTGTTAAGTGACTGATTCAAGAAAAGCTGTCAGTGAACTCGCG